>Ga0265594_1000013_pt1 | contig 182458 bp, 154 predicted proteins | sample saktaG_11_FD_190147 | JGI IMG/M metagenome (GOLD analysis project Ga0265594, IMG submission 190147) | Saline water microbial communities from Sakinaw Lake, British Columbia, Canada - sak_2011_5_24_80m | ecosystem: Environmental > Aquatic > Non-marine Saline and Alkaline > Saline ...
AAATCAAATAATTAGATTCATGGTGTAGCTACTTGAAGTCTAATTCATACACATATTGACTTCCTTTGGAGGTCTTTTAGTATTTAGCAAGATTTTATGCTTGACTTCTAATAGTTAGTCTCCTACTTTACTAAGCGTTTGCCAGAACGCATATAGTCTGTCAAATGTATTTTGGATGGACAAACAAACGAACATAGTCCACATTCAATGCATTTATTCACTTCTAACATCTTCAAAGCATCTTTGTCTTTGACCTTGTAAGCATTCATAATTTGAGTAGGTTGAATAGACACCGGACATGAGTAAACACAAGCGGCACAATGAATACATGGCTCTTCTACTAGTATTTCCTCATTTAATACAATGAGGCTGGTTGAAGTATGCGTCATAACAATATCATCTCTAAGTACATTCGTTCCCATCATTGGTCCGCCTAAAATGAGGACTTTAGGAATTTCGATATCCTTATAACCACCAGCAAGCTCAATTAATTCTGGAATCTGTGTACCAATCCTAGCTCTAAAACTTGAATTGTGAACACCGTTACCACTTATTGTAAACAGTCTTTCTAAAACAGGAAGTCTCTTTTTGATTGCATTAAATATACTTTGCAATGTTGAAACATTAAAATTTAATACACCATATTTAGATAAGAGTTCACTTTGAGGAATTTTAATATGTACTGCACGATTAATCATATCAAGTTCCCAACCTTGTGGATAATGATTACCCACAGTGATAACTTCAATATCGTACCCGGTAAATTGTTTTAAACTAAAATTAAGTCTTTCTCTAATTTCGGTATATTTTTTCTTGATTGCTATGACTCCCTTTGGAGCTCCACTTGCTTTCATCGCATAAATTAGCCCTTGAATCACTTCTTGAGGTTGATTCATCATCAAACTATAATCAGCAATTAAATAGGGTTCGCATTCAACCCCATTAGCAATAACAACATTTATTTTATCTTTTGTTTGTAATTTAATATAACTTGGAAAAGCACTTCCTCCCAAACCAACCAAACCAGCTTCTTTAATGATTTCAACAAAGTCTTCTTTGGTGAGTGCTTCAATTTCCTTATCAGTTCTATCAATAATTGAAGGATGTAAATTATATTTTTTGTCGTTTTTAACAATCAAACAATCAACAACTTTACCACTTTGATCGACACGTTTTTCATACCCTTTTACTTCACCACTAACAGTGGAGTGCATAGGTTGTTCAAAAAATGCACCTTTTCTCGTTCCTAAAACCTCGCCAATTTTAACAAACTGTCCACCTCTTACGCACGTTTCTCCTTCTGGACAACGTGCACTAGTCACTGGATAAAATAAAAAATCGGCATCTAGGTAATGGAGAATAGGTAATTCTTTTAATTCTTTTTTACCATCTGGAATATATTTCGTTTTTGCAATCATCAGTTATACTCCCTTCGTGTATAATGGAAATTTATGTGTGAGCGAAGTCACTTTCTTTTGAATCTCTAAAATTCTTTCATCGTTATCACGATTCGCAAATGTTTCGTCTATCAATTCAGCAACTAAGCACATTTCATCTTCTTTAAATCCTCTTGTTGTTACTGCAGGCGTACCTAAGCGTATGCCACTAGCATAGGCTGGTTTTTCTTTATCAAATGGAACACCATTTTTATTGCATGTAATATTGACACGGTGTAATAGATTTTCAGCATCAAGACCCGTGATATTGTATCTTCCTTTAACGTCAATCAACATTAAGTGATTATCAGTTCCGCCACTAATAACTCTAAATCCACGTTTCTTCATTTCATCAGCAAGTACCTTAGCGTTTTTAACAACCTGCTTCTGATATTCAACAAATTCATCAGATAGTGCTTCTTTGAATGCAACTGCTTTTGCAGCGATAATGTGCATCAAAGGGCCTCCTTGAGTACCTGGGAAAACAGCTCTATTGATCTTCTTAGCAATTTCTTCATCGTTTGTTAAAATGATGCCACCTCTAGGGCCTCTTAATGTTTTATGTGTTGTTGAAGTTACAGCATGTGCATATTTCATTGGTGAAGGGTGAACTCCAGCAGCTACTAAACCAGCTATATGTGCCATATCTACAAGAAGATATGCGCCAACTTCATCAGCTATTTCTCTAAATCTCTTAAAATCAATGATTCTTGAATATGCACTCGCTCCAGCAATAATCAACTGGGGTTTTACTTCCTTAGCTATTTCAAGAAGTTTATCGTAGTCAATCGTTTCAGTTTTTTCATCAACACCATAAAATGATGCTCGATAAAACTTCCCTGAAAAATTCAAACGGAAACCATGTGTTAAATGCCCACCTTCAGCAAGTGACATGCCTAAAATCATATCACCGGGTTTTATCAATGCCTGATATGCGGCCATATTTGCTTGTGAACCAGAATGTGGCTGAACATTTGCATAATTTGCTTTAAATAGTTTTTTTAATCTCTCAATGGCTAATGTTTCTATTTCATCTACATATTCACATCCGCCATAATATCTTTTTCCAGGATATCCTTCAGCATATTTGTTAGTCAATATGGAACCTTGTGCTTCTAGTACTGCATCGGAAACAAAGTTTTCTGATGCAATCAATTCAATGTGCTCTTCTTGTCTATTTTTTTCCTTGAGAATAATGCCCTCGATCACAGGGTCGGTTATTTTTAGGTTCATATGTTCCTCCTCGATAAATCTTCATATTATTATATCATAATAACAGGCAAAATAAAAGACAGTATCAGTTGCATATATACCTGTCTTTTTGTGTATTTTTTTTACCTTTTTACCCCTAATTTCAAATCCTTTTTTAAAGTGTGATGTTGTGATAAACAACCTGAACATCATCAAGTTCATCTAATAAATCAATTAGGCGATCAAATTTACCTTGGTCTTCTTCATTATCGAATGAAGATTCCATCATTGGAAGCCACATCAACTCTTCGGTTGTAAAATCCATTTCAGGTTTAGCCTCTGTAATCGCTGTTCTTATTGTATTGAAATCGTTTGCTTCGCCGTAAATAGTAATAGATTCATCTTCAACTTCAATATCCTTAACATCAAGATCATTTGTGATTAAGATTTCTAATAATTCGTCTTCAGTAATATCTGTCATTGTAAATACAGCCAAATGATTAAACATATGAACAACAGAACCGGTTACACCTAATTTCCCGCCAATTTTAGTAAAACAGTTTCTAACTGTTGCAATTGTTCTGTTAACATTTTCGGTCAGGCATTCAACAATAATCATTGAATTTCCTGGCCCAAAACCTTCATATCGAGCTTCAGAATAATTTTCATCGCTTCCGCCTTTAGCTTTATCAATCGCTCTTTTAATAACATCTGCAGTGACTTGTTCTTTTTTGGCTTTTTCAATAATCTTTTTCAATGATTGATTTGTTTCAGGATCTGGTGTTCCTGATTTAGCAGCCATATATATTTCTTTGCCATATTTAGCATATAGTTTGCTTTTTACAGCAGCTGTTTTTTCCATAGCTACTTTTCTTACTTCATGTGCTCTTCCCATTGGTTTATCTTCCTTTACTTACTGAATTTTTTGTCATAATTTTTGATGCACTGTTTAATAATTTTTTTAGCAGCTTCCGCGCCTTCAACATCTAAAATATAGGTTTTCTTGCCTTCAAGAGACTTATACACTTCAAAGAAGTGTCCCATTTCAGTCATTAAATGTGCTGGTAATTCGCGGATATCCTTATATTGGGTTAACGATGGATCTCCAAAAGGAATTGCAATGATTTTTTCATCAATTTCATCAGAATCAATCATTTTCATTACTCCTATAGGATAACATTCAACAATTGATAGTGGTTCAATATCTTCCTGACATAATACCAAGACATCAAGAGGGTCATTATCTCCAGCATATGTTCTAGGAATAAATCCATAGTTTGCTGGATAGTGAGTTGAGGTGAATAAGATGCGATCTAAAATAATCATTCCCGTTTCTTTATCCAACTCATATTTTTTCTTGCTGCCCTTAGAAATTTCAATACAAGCTACAAATTTCTCAGGTTGAATTCTTGATTTGTTGATGTCATGCCAAATGTTCATATAATTTTCTCCTTTTATTACATTTCTATTTTACTATTTTTGATTAAAAAAACACCCTATATTCGGGTGTCTTTTTGTCGCACATGATTAGTAACAATAATTGCTACTTATCCCCCATGTGCCCCCATATGTGCATTGAATAACTCGTATGAAGACTATGAATACAAAAACAATCCCTATGTTTCAACAACCCGGTTGTGGTGCTCAACACCGAAATGGAATCGTTATTTCCAAATCAAACAACTATATGGTTATCAAATACATTCTCATTATAGCAATAACACTTTACTTTGTAAAGGTTATATTTCCTTTTTCAACACTTCATAAATTGAACTTATTTTACGTGTTTCAAATAAAGATCATATGTATTTTCTAAGAGTGCATTAATTGTCATAGGTCCAACACCTTTTGGTACGGGTGATAAATATGAAGCAACCTCGCTAACGCCTTCAAAATGAACGTCACCTACGAGCTTACCGTCTACTCTATTAATACCAACATCAACAACAACAGCGCCCGGTTTAACCATATCTTTGGTTACGAGTTCTGCTTTGCCCGCTGATGCAATAATAATATCAGCAGTTCGTGTATGAAATGCTAAATCTTTTGTTTGTCTATGACATACTGTAATAGTTGCTCCAGCATCCATCAATAATCGAGCAACTGGAAATCCAACAATATTGCTTCTACCGATGATTACTGCATCCATACCTGATACATTGATATCATATGCTTTTAACAAGGCCATGATACCCTTCGGTGTTGCAGGATATACTGTGGGCTTTTTCTGATACAAATATCCTTGATTTATCACATGAAATCCATCAGCATCCTTATCTTTTGATATTAAATCAATAAGTTTTGTTTCATTTAAGTGCTTGGGAATGGGTAGTTGCAATAAAATACCATCGACAACCATATCATGATTTAATTTTTCAATTAATTTAGATAATTCTTCTTCACTAACGTTTTCATCAAGCCGAAAAAGTTCGTGGTTAATACCAACGAGTTTACATGCTTTTCCCTTGCCTTTAACGTATGACATACTCGCAGGATTTTCACCTACCAAAATAATGGCTAAGCTTGGTGCTCTTTGATAAATAGGGACATCTTTTATAATATTTTCTTTCAACTGAAGATTTCTTTCATTGGCGACTTTTGCACCATCAAGTAAAATCATTTAATCACTCCTTAATCTATCAAATTTCCTTCACTATCAATAATCATATCAAGTGCCCGAGGTGTTTTATTTAGACCGGGCATAACCATGATTCCTTTTGTTAGTGCAACAAGGAATCCAGCTCCTAAAGATGGTCTAATTTCTTGAATTGTCAATGTGAAGTCAATTGGTAATCCTTTAATTTGGGGATTGCCTGTCAAAGATAATGGGGTTTTCGCTATGCAAACTGGTAAATTCCATCCAAGTTCTTGGTAATTTGCAAGTTGTGCTGTTGCTTTTTTAGTAAAAACAACTTCTTTAGCACCATAAATCTTTTTAGCAATTGTTTCTATTTTTAATTGTGTTGAATCACTTGCTTCATAGAGTTTATTAAATACAGCAGGCTTTTCAGTAAGATCAACGATTATATTCGCTAAATCAACCATTCCTTCGCCACCAAGAGTGAATCCTTTACATAGTGCTATTGGATGATTTTCTTGTTTTGCCCAATTCATAATCGTTTCAATTTCTTCATCAGTATCTGTAAAGAAATGATTGAGAGCAATTACATAATTTAATCCGTAATTTTTTATGTTAGTTAAATGCTTATTTAAATGTGGTAAACCTGCAATTAGTGCTTCCTTATTTTCTTCATTAAAGTCCTCAGCACCACCATGTGTTTTCAATGCTCTAAGTGTCGCAACAATTACAACAGCATCTACTTGTTTATTTAAGTAAGGCATTTTTAAATCTAAGAATTTTTCCATACCTAAATCAGCACCAAATCCAGCTTCAGTAATTGTATAATCACCTAATTTCATAGCCAACTTAGTCGCAACAATAGAATTACATCCATGAGCAATATTTGCAAATGGACCAGCATGAACTAATGTGGGTACACCATCTAAGGTTTGTACAAGATTTGGATTCATCGCATTTTTAAGCAATAAAGTCATTGCGTCTGCGCCACCTAAATCAGAGACAAAAACTGGTTTTTCATCTTTATTATAACCAATAAGAATTCGATTAATTCTCTGTTTCAAATCATCTAAATTGCTTGCTAAAGCTAATATTGCCATAATTTCACTTGCAGCAGTGATAATAAATCCATCTTTTCTAGTGCGTGTTTCAATTGAACGAAGTGCACGGTCATTCATATCCATACAACGTTTCCATGTAACGGTTTCAATGTTTAGTTCATTACCCTGATGTATATGATTATCAATAAGCGCACTTAATAAATTATTAGCTGATGTAATTGCGTGTAAATCTCCGGTAAAATGAAGATTGATATCATCAGAAGGAGTAATACTCGATTTCCCTCCACCTGTCGCTCCACCTTTTAGACCAAATACTGGACCTAGGCTTGGTTCTCTTAGTGCAAGCATTGGGTGCTTCCCAATGTATTTTAACCCTTGTGCTAAACCAATTGATATTGTGGTTTTTCCTTCACCGGCCGGTGTAGGGTTAATAGCTGTAACTAAAACAAGCTTGCCATTGGGTTTGTTTTCAAGTCTTCTTAACACTTTTAAATCTATTTTTGCTTTATCAAAACCATATGGCAAACATTCTTCTGGGCCAACGCCCATTTGTTCACATAAAACTGTAATTTTTTCCATAGTTTTCTCCCTGTTCGTAAAAAAAGTATCTCTTTTAAGATACCTTAATTATAGCACAGTATTTGGTAATAGGAAATATAACCCTTAATGAATAATTGTTGCATGACTACATAGTTTACATAAAATTAGGAAAGGTATTGAGAGGTTACTAAATATCTTTACTAATTACTATTTTTTGTCATTTAATAATAAAATCTAGACCTATTACAAACTTAAAATTTTCTTAATCTTTTGAGGTAATCCAATAATTTCAGCTGTAGATAGACTACATAAAGCAAGTCGTATCCCACCGGTCATAGGAATTGCAAATATATGGTGCTCAGCAAGTTTTAAATAGTCTTGTTCTGGATTTGGTGTTAAAACAACTGTATAGAATCCACTTCTAAATGGATGAGTTTTTAATCCAATTTCTTTTGCTTGTTTGATAAAGGAAGCACTTCTTTGCTGCACAAGTGTATTGATGTGATCAAGACCGCTTAAAAATTCTTTCTTGTTTTCTACCTTTGAGAAATAATTGAGTAATTCAATTGAGATGGTTGGTGTTGCTGACCATGAACCTCTAGCTTCGTTCACAAATTTTTTGTAGAAATTATTTACTTTATCTTCATCGTGAGCTAATCCTATAGCTGCACCAAGTCTTAAACCATATGCACCAAATGTCTTAGAACCACTAAAAGCGAGTACAATCATTACGTGATTTTTGAATAAGGGGAGATAACTCAATTTCTTTCTATTATCTGATTCATGTGAAAAATCAAGATAGGCTAAGTCATATAGAAAAACAATATCGTTTTTTGTTTGTTGATTTAAGATATCAATGATTTGTTTAAATTCAGTTTCGCTTAATGTAAATCCCGTTGGATTGTGGCAGGGATCGTTAATAATTACAATGATTTGTTTTTGAATTGCACAAAGTACTTTAAATCTTTCTTCAAAACTTCCAATATCAAATTGATCACCATTAAATAACTTGTGTTCAAAAATACTGAGTTTTGCTCGATCTGCAAAGCGTTCATACTGCCATCTAATGTCTGACACAAAAATAAAGTCGCTTGGTTTAGAATAAACGGAGAATGCTGATGCGATAGCTCCACTTCCGCCTGGAGTTGCACATGCATTAACAAACATTTTTGCTTTAATATCTTTCTCATATTTCCCTAATACCCAAGAAATGACGTTGTTTTTAAACTCTTGGCCTCCATCAACTGAAGGATAAGGGAATATTTTATCATCGGGAAGTGTTCTAATTGCCTTTGATACAATTGGCATGCCACCAATTGATTTATCCTCATCATAGAACATACCAATGGATGCATTAATCACATCATCATATTTTTTTGATGTTTCAATAGCATCTTTAGAAATCTTTAATATATCTACACTCATATCGATCACCTCTATATCAATTATAAATCAAATCGTCTAAAAATAAGTCAAACAAATAGAGCCAATGCTCTTTTTTATGCTTAGTTACCATGATGATATGTATATGGCCTTTGAGATAAGCAAGTCGTACTTGAATCTTTGATGAATTTGCCTTATCAAATAATTTTTTACCATCAGTCTTCGCAGATGCATCAATTGATAGAACAAGAGTGACTTGATTAGATTCAACGATTGTTTTATGAACTCCAATGATGGATGAAAATTTTTTAAATAATTTTTCATACATATAAAGTAATAAATCAGCATCTAGTGCACCAAATCTATCAGTAAGTTCAATTTTGAAATCTTCAACATCCTTAATACGATTTAATTCACTAATTCTCTTATGAATTTCAATTCTCACACTATCTTGACTCACATACTCTGGATCAACATGACGAGGTGCATAAATCTCATCAATAGTTGTTTCCTTTGGTCTATCCAAAGAGACTCCTGTGATTGCCTCTTCAAGAAGTTTCATATAAAGTTCCAAACCAACTGAATCAATAAATCCCGACTGTTCAGATCCTAAGATATCACCAGCACCTCTAATTGATAGATCTCGCATTGCAATTTTAAATCCACTACCTAAAGCAGTGAAATCTTGGATTGCAGTTAATCTCTTCTTTGCTTCGTCATTAATATTTCTGTAAGCTTCATATAATAAGTATGCATAAGCGATGCGATCACTTCTACCTACACGTCCTCTAATTTGATAGAGTTGTGAAAGTCCTAATTTGTCAGCATCATGAATAATTAAAGTATTTGTATTAGGTATATCAACACCCGTTTCAATAATTGTTGTCGAAACTAAAATGTCATATGAATGATCGATGAAATCACTTAATGTGTTTTCAAGTTGATTTTTATTCATTTTCCCGTGTGCATAAGCAACTCTAGCTTCAGGAACAAGCTTTTGAAGTTTATGAACCATACCCTCTATGCCTTGTACTCTATTAAACAAATAGAAAATTTGTCCGCCTCTTGCAAGTTCTCGCTTTATAGCTTCTTTAATTAATGCTTCTTGTCTTTCAACAACATACGTTTGTACTGGATAACGATTTAAAGGTGGGGTTTCAATCATTGAAACATCTTTAAGTCCCATCATTGACATTTGTAAAGTTCTAGGAATGGGTGTTGCACTTAGAGTCAATGTGTCAACATTCACTTTAAACTCACGAATTTTTTCTTTGTGTTCAACACCAAAGCGTTGCTCCTCATCAATAATAAGTAATCCTAAATCCTTAAATCTAACATCTCCAGATAATAAACGGTGTGTTCCAATAACTACATCAATATATCCTTTTTTCAGTTTTTCTAATAATTCCTTCTGTTTCTTTTGTGTCACGAAACGGCTTAATAAGGCGACATTCGCGCCATACTTCTCAAAGCGTTCTTTAAATGTATAATAATGCTGTCTAGCTAAAACTGTTGTTGGGACTAAGTATAAAACTTGCTTAGTATTTAAAACTGCTTTAAAAGCCGCACGCAGTGCAACTTCGGTTTTCCCGAAACCAACATCACCACAAATTAATCTATCCATAGGTCGCTCATTTTCCATATCAAACTTTGTATCAACGATTGCTTTTTGTTGATCTCTTGTTGTTTCATATGTAAAATCTCTTTCAAAAACTATTTGCATTTCATTATCTTTAGCATAAGAAAATCCAACGCTTTGTTGTCTTTGTGCATAAAGTGAAATCAAACGATCACTTAAGTCTTTGATTCTCATTCTGACACTAGCTTTTGTCTTTGTCCATTGTTTACCACCAAGTTTAGATAGTTTGGGGTGGATACCATCGTGACTACTAAATTTCAAAACCATATCAATTTGATCCATCGGAACATATAGCGCTTCTTTATTGGCATATATGATATGAAGATAATCTCGTTTTTCTTTACTAAGTTCCATCGTCTTTAATCCAACATACCTTCCAATACCATAATCATAATGAACGACAAAATCACCTACGGTTAAATCTTCAATTCTACGGATTTTAGTAGATTGATTGAGAACACTTCGATATCTTATTGCGGGACGAACTTTGTATGAAAATAATTGCGCTTCATCTAAAAGGAGAATCTTATCTTCTCTAGACAAAAAGGATCCATAACTTGATTGATTTAGTAAATAGACTCCAGGAGTTTCACCAATCTCTGATTTATATTCTATTTTTTTATCCTTAAAAAATTGCGAAATCTCATCATAATAATGTTGTGTTGAAACGCAAAAGATGACATGATACGAATGAATGACATCTTTAATATCTAACTCAAGTAAAGCTAAATTTCCTTGATAATTGTTTGCTGATAACACCCCTAAATCTATAGCATTTTCAGGACTATTCATGCCATAATTATCTATTTCAATATGCTCCAATTTAAGTTCTCTTTCAAATGGAATGCGAAAGGGGATGCTTAAAAAGTGTGATCCATTCATGGTAATTGCATAGGTATTTAAATCATCAGAAATTGCTTGTTCATTAATATGCATTTTATGAACATCAATCATGTATATTTTTTTGTTTTTACTAAAATCCAGAACTGTTGTTTCCTCGTGATTAAAAAATGGAATGTAGATACTTAGACCATCTATCTTTGTTCGCATTTCTATAGATTCTAAATCTTGTTCGAGTTTTTCTTGTTCTCTATCTGATAAATTTCTATCCTTGAAAAATATATTTATTTCGGAGAGTGCTTCGGTTTTCATCTCATCTGTATAGAATAATTCATTCATTGGTGTAATTTCAATCTTTTCGATTTCAGCAAATGATCTTTGTGTTTCTACATCAAAAATTTTAATTTGATCTAAAATATCATCAAAAAAATCCAATCGGTAAGGTTGATCGTGATTTAATGTATATAAATCTAAAATATGCCCCCTTACACTAAACTCCCCAGGTTTTTCGACAGTATAGGCTCTTGAGTATCCACTATAAATTAAATATTGAACCAAATCTTGGAGATTATAAGATTCATTTTTTTGTAAAACTTTAACGCTATTAATATAGTCCTTAGGTGCTAATTGTCTTTGACATATTCCTTGAAGTGTTGTAACAACAATAAATGGTTTTTTAGTCATTAATTGCTTTAAGGTATAAAGCCTTTCACTCTTAAACTCAGGACTTCCTAACGCCATGATATTCGTAAGTGTTTGGTCTGCTGGATAAAATAAAACATCGTCGGCATCTACAATTTGACTCACTTGATCATAATATTTTTGAGCTTCATAAAGATTGGGCGTAATAATAAAAACAGTTTTTTTCTTTTCTAAATAATCGAGCGAAGCGAGATATGCATTATATGTGTCTGTAGACGACTTAAAAAACATCGTTTTCGATGTTTTATTAATTATTTTTATCATATTTGTTTTCATCTTAAGAAAATCAATCATTGATTTGCCTCTGAGATAGTAAAACCCAAACTATGTTTGGGTATTATATTTTGTCATGATATCTGTAAATGGAACATTTTGAACGAAAAGTTCAATAATTTCAGTTGAAAATTTGATTGCTTTTTGCAAAGTAATCAACTGGTCCTGTGTAAATTGTCCCAAAACATATTGATCCAATGGAATTGTTGTATGATTATCAATACCGATACGAACCCTTTTGAAATCTTCTGTATGTAGGAGACCAATGACGTTTCTTAGACCATTATGTCCACCGTGGCCACCTGATTCTCTCAATCGTAATTTACCGGTTTCAAGATTTACATCGTCAACAATAATTAAAATGTCCATTACATCAATATCGTAATATTTAATTAGTTTAAGAATTGCTTCACCAGATAAATTCATAAATGTGGACGGTTTGGCTAAAATTATTTTTTCGCCATTCAATTGTGTTATCAAAATTTCTGCGTTGAATTTTGAATCAAACTTTGCTTGCTCACCAAGAATTCTTAAAATTTCATCAATGATCATAAACCCAATATTATGTCTTGTTTTCTGATATTTTAAACCTGGATTGCCCAAACCTATAACAAGTTTCATTTAATACTCTTTTCTGGATGTTCGATTTTATTAAATATTTGACTAATAGGTTCATCTTTAACAATGTGTAATATAGATTGCCCTAGAAGTGGACCAATTGATAATTGGGTAATTTTTTTAGTTTTATATGCCTCAGGAATACTTATCGTATCTGTTACAACAACTTCACACAAAATTGATTCTTCTATTTTTTCCACAGCATCACCTGAAAATACTGGATGAGTTGCCGCTGCATAGACATTAATCGCGCCAGCTTTGATAAGTGCTTCTGCACCTGCAATAAGTGTTCCTGCTGTATCAATAATATCATCGACCATGATTGCTGTTCTTCCTGTAACATCACCAATAATATTTTGCACTTCAGCTTTATTTGGAGCTGGACGGCGTTTATCAATGATTGCTAATGGAGCATTTAAGATTCGAGCAAAAACTCTAGCTCGTGTAACTCCACCATGATCTGGAGAAACAACAATTATATTTTTTAATTTTTTTGAATATAAAAAATAGTCAGCTAAAAGGGGTGCTGCGGGAAAATTATCGATCGGGACATTAAAGAAGCCCTGTATTTGAGCTGCGTGTAAATCAATGCAGATTAAACGGTTAACACCAGCAACTTGCAACATATCTGCAATCAGTTTCGCTGTAATTGGTTGACGAGATTTCGCTTTTCTATCCTGTCGTGAATATCCATAATATGGCATCAAAACAGTCAATGTTCTAGCGGATGCTCTCTTCATAGCATCTGCCATAATAAGTAATTCCATTAAATGTTCATTTGCTGGTGCTGAGGTTGATTGAACGATAAACACATCATGTCCTCTAACACTTTCTTCGATATTTACAGTAATCTCACCATCAGAAAATTTAACAACATCGACATTGCTTATTTCTATTCCAGAAGTTTTTGATATCTCTTCTGCTAATGCTCTATTTGAGCTTAACGCAAACAATTTAATCTTCTTTCCGTCAATTATTGACATTTCATAACAACTCCTTTGTTTCTGCTTTAATTATACATTAAAATGGTCAATTTTTAAATTGATTTCATCCAAAAAAAAATCTTTTCGCATGGTTGCGAAAAAGATTTTCGTTTACTTCATTTTTCTAGTTTAAGTTATTATCCACCAGCAACTACAGGAGTTGCTAATGCTTTATTATATGCTATAACGATAGCATCTTCAATGATCTTACGCATTTCACCATGAATTGGGTGTGCAATATCTCTAAAAGTTCCATTTGGAGTCTTTTTGCTTGGCATGGCAACAAAAATGCCGTTTTCGCCTTCAATGATACGTATATCATGTACAACAAAACTCTCGTCAAAAGTAATGGTTGCTACCCCTCTAAGTCTACTTTCGCTGCTAACAAGTTTAACTCTAACATCAGTAATCTTCATTTTGCCCTCCAAGACGTCCTTTTATAAGTTGATTATAGCATATTCAAACTATTTATAAAAGTTTTTTTAGATTTTTGGCTTCGTTTTGAGGTATTGCAGACCAGATTTGGTTATTTTAGCTTCTAAATCTCTTTCACTTTGCTTAAATGTTAAAAGATAAAAAGTTGAACCACTTCCGCTCATTAAACAATTCGAATTAATCTTTTTCACTCTGGAAAGTGCCTTTTTTAATGCGGGGTAACACTTGAGTGTTGTTTTTTTTAAACTGTTATATGTTTTCTTAAAAAATAGACTATATTTTTCATTCAAATAATTTCTAAAAAGACGATCAAATTGTCTCGAACGATATCTAATTTTATGGTTTCTAAATATTTCTTTAGTGGACACATTAACCTCTGTTAGGAACAAATAAATGTCTTTAATTGGTGGATTATCAATAAATAATATGCTCTCACCTCTACCATAAACATATGCGGGTTGATTATACAAACAAAATAAAGTATCAGAACCGAGTTTTAATGCTAAGTCTTCTAAGTCTTCAAGATTTTTATTAAGTTTCCATAATTGATTAAGTCCTCTCAGGGTTGCAGCAATATCTGCGGAACCCCCACCTAATCCAGCACCTATTGGAATTGCTTTTTTTAGTGTGATTTTTGCCCCTAGTGTCATATTAAATTCCGTCTGCATAAGTTTTGCTACTTTTAAGATGGCATTATCATTAATCTCAATATTCGATTTCAAAACTAATTCATCATGTGGTTCAAACTCAATGGTGTCATGCAATTCAATGGGAATCATAATCATTTTTAGTTCATGATATCCATCACTTCTTTTTTTAACAACGTCTAATGCTAGATTAATTTTTGCATGTGCTAGTTCTCTAATCATTTTTCCCACTCCTTCGTTAAAAGAATGAAATCTTCTTTGGTTAGCACTTCAGCTCTTACTTTGGGATTTAATCCGTGATTAACTAAAAATGTCTCTAATTCGATTTTAGGCTTATTAAATGCTTCATGCCAATTATTAACTAAAGTTTTTCTTTTTTGTCTAAATGCTTCTTTTACAAGACTCAAAAAAAACTGTTCTTTTTCGATTTCAATTAAAGGGGTTTGTCTTTTTATGATGCGAATAACTGCACTATCAACATTTGGAATGGGATGAAACATTTGTCTTTTAACATCCATCATTTTATATGCTTCAGCATGATACTGTAAAATGATTGACAGTGCATTGTATTGCTTACTTTTAGGTGTGGCGAGTAATCTATCACATACCTCTTTTTGAATCATAAGCGAGGCTGTTTTTATATTTTTAGTCTCTAATAATTTAAATAAAATAGGTGTTGTAATATAATATGGCACATTAGCTACCACATGAAGGTCTGTCTTGTAAACTGTTAAATCAGCTTCTAAAAAATCTTGATATAATACGGTTAAATTGTGAAATTTATTCTCAAATTCATCTAGAATTGGTTTGAGGCTTTCATCAACTTCATAAGCAATAACATCTTTTGCTGATGAGGCCAAAAAAGTAGTCAGCGCCCCTTGGCCTGGTCCTACTTCAATCACGTGTTTACCTGAAATATTCGATTCTCTGACAATCTTCATTAAAAGATTCTTATCTCTTAAGAAGTTTTGTCCATACCTTCTTTTAGCTTGATGATTCACTTAATACCTCGATAATCTTTTCTTGAGATATATCAAACATCCTGAGACGGTGATACAATGTTTTTCCATTTGTATGTCCAATTTTTAGTGTTTGAGCTAATCTCGATCTTCTTTTTTTACTATCTTTGGATCCTGTTAATCCCATATTATACAAAAATGCATGTGTTACGTTACTTTTAGAGCTCTGTTTAATTATACGCATATCCTTTAATGCATTTTTTATTGTTTTTGTTGATGCGTGTTCAATTCCAATTTTTTTTCTGTTTTTGCTATAAGCATTCTCTTGATCTATAAATGCATGAAAAACATGTGTTAGTGATCTTCCTAGAATGCGTCTGATCCGTTCTCCAGCATGATCTGGGTCTAAAAATAAAACAATATCGTGCGTTTCATCTAACGCTTTTAAGACTTCAATGTGATCTGGGTCAATGGCACTTCCGTTTGTTATAAACACTTGAATATCTGGGTAAACCTGTTTTAATCTGGAGGCATCATTTTTTCCTTCAACTACAAATATCTTAGGTCTCATTGTTTACGATAGAAAAATTTTGGATCATTTTTCGTTCCGCTCAACATTAAGCTTTCAATTATTTTTGATTGTTCTTTGAGCGTAGATATTGTCCCATTTTCTAATAAAATATAAATTTGATCACCATAACTCACATCATCATCTTTATATGTGCTATTTTCAACTGTGCGATATGTGGTGAAATATTTTAATTCTTCAGGTTTATATCCTTTTTTTATCTTTTCAATTTGTACTTGATTTTCAGGTGTATCATTAATATATCCCCAAATTCGCCGATTTAAGAAATCTAAAGATAATTCTCTTAAAATATCGTCACTTGATTTAGAAAAACTTGCAATCAGTCCATTGACATAAAAATCATCAATTTCTATATAATTATCTAAGTTGAAAGGATCGTGAATTATATTTTTAAGTGGTTCAACATTTCCAGTAAACGGAAATCCTAAAATCAATAAATCTTTAACTCTTTGATATATCTTTTCTAACACAACTTCATAAGCTCTTGAAACTGGATGATAATAAACTTGCCAATACATATGATATCTACTAATCAAATAGTTTTCGATCGCATGAATACCACTAATTTTAAAGACAACCTGGCCATCTTTGATATATAGAACTCTAATCAAACGATCGAGATCAATGTGTCCATAAGCAGCTCCAGTAAAATATGCATCTCTTTCGAGGTAATCTAGTCTATCTGCATCGAGTTGACTTGAAATTAATTGTTCTATGAGTGGAAATTTCTTTTCTTTTTTTAATACTGAAGAAACATCTAATGCAAAATCAGCATCAACAGAGTCTAGAATGCTTCTTAATTCAACATTTTTTACGATGAGTTCAGCACCAATTTTTTCATGATCAACTCCAAAAATATCTTCAAATGCATGTGAGTATGCTCCATGCCCAATGTCATGTAACAAAGCTGCACTTAAAAAAACGAGTCGACTTCTTTCGTTTAATGCCTTTTGAATATCTGGAACCGTCAAAAAACGATTCGCAATTTCATAGACACCAAGACTATGTGAAAATCTTGAATGTTCTGCACCATGAAAAACCATTTGTACTCCGCTCAATTGACGTATTCTTCTTAATCTTTGAAAAAGCGTAGAATTGATTAATTTTTTTATAATTTCATAATCAACATGGATATAGCCATATAATGGATCTTTAAATACTTGTTGCTTAACTAGCTTATTCACTCAATTGCCTCCTTTGGCAAAAAAGTGCCTTCTTGGCACTATGCATTAATTGTATATGATTTTACTAATTCAACCTGATCTCCAGTGTTGAGCATAAAAGCACTACCGTCATCAGTATCTAAATGACAGTCTAATCTAAAATTAGGGTGTACTCTGCATAAAACATTATCCATAATACCAGCTTTAATTCCGCCAACTTTCAAACTGACAATCTGACGGTCAGAAACACCAAATTCTTTTCCCTCTTCTGGAGAAAAATGAATATGACGATCTGCGATGATGACACCTTCTGTAAGTTCAACCTTGCCTTTGGGTCCAATCAATGTCGCTGGACCGGAACCTTTTACATCTCCTGATGATCTAACGGGAGCTACAAATTTGAAACGTAATGCATCACTTCTAGATATTTCTACTTGAGAAGCTGGACGAACGGGTCCTAAAATCCGAACACCTGCTAAAAGTTTGCCTTCTGGACTCATTACATCGACTTTTTCGTTAGCTGCATACTGTCCCGGTTGACTTAAGTTTTTCATAATTGACAGGTCGAAGCCTTTACCAAAAAGAATTTCTAAATGTTCTTTAGTAACGTGAAGATGACGTCCTGAAATGCCCACTGGTATTTTTTTCATGTTAATTCCTCCTACATACGAAACGATTATAACATTTTTTATGTTTGTTTTCAACGTGTTTATGATAGAATAAAGCCAAGAAAGAGGTGTTTTTATGTCGACGATTTTTTCGAAAATAATTGCAAAAGAAATTCCAGCACATTTTGTCTATGAGGATGATTTAGTAGTTGCTTTCCTAGATATTTCACAAGCAACCAAAGGTCATACATTAGTAGTTCCTAAGGCTGAATATCGTGATATTTTTTCAGTTCCTGAAGATTTAGCCGCACATACTATGAAAATTGCTGTTAAAATTGCACAAGCACTTAAAGTAGCTTTTGAACCTGCGGGTATCAACATTCTAAGTAACAATGGTGAAAAATCAGGTCAAACAGTTTTCCACTTTCATCTGCATTTAATCCCACGTTACGAAAAAGAAGATGTTAAATTTAGTCTAAAAAATAACATGAGTAATCTCTCTATTGAAGATTATAGAGAAAGAGCACGCTTAATTAAAGCGGCTCTATAGTAAACATAACACCTTGATTTATATTTTCAACTTTGAGAATTAAATTAAAATGTGTACACGTTTTTTGGACAATACTCATGCCTAAACCGAATTGTCCTTTTTGGCCTTTTTCATAAGGTTTAAACAACTGATCAATAAAGTTTTGACTAATGGGCTCTCCATCGTTATAGAAGGTGAGCTTTTTATTTTTTAATGTGATTTCAATTCTAGTTTGAGCATATCTCAATGCGTTGTCAACAATATTATTAAATGCCGAGTAGAAATTTTCTATGATTCCAAAATATGTGGAATCGTCAAGATCTAATTTAAATTCTATATCAGTTCGGTATTTATGATTATTCACAATATTACCAATGACATCTTTAATTGATACACTTTCAAATTCTTCTTGCGTTTTTAAGTATTCAAGTTTATTAAGCTCTAAAAGTTGTTTAACTTTTTGATTTAATACATCCGCTTGTTTAATAATTACATCCGCTTCAGACTTATCTGAAACTCCATCACTAATAGCTTCAGCATAGGATTGAATAACCGCAATTGGTGTTTTGAAGTCGTGTGAAATGTTTTGAAGCATTTCTTGCTTTATTTTTTCACTCAAATGAATTTCACGTCTCATTTTTTCAATTGTCTTAGCTAATTCAGTAATTTCATCGTTTCCATTGATCTCAATTGGCACAGTATAACTGTTTTTGGTCATGAGTTCAACCTCTCCTTTGAGGCGCTTAACTCGTTCAACTGTTATTCTAGACCAAATTAAGATGATAACATTCCCTAATAAAACCAAAGCAATAAAACTTAATTGAACAAGCATTCCAAACGAGTTACCAACAGCATGTAAATAATCTTCTGAGGTAAATACAATAACAATGATGTTTCCTGGCTTTCGATCAATCATAAAGTAATATGTATCATCATCAATTGTTTCTTGTTTAGAATATCCCGGCCATACTGACATAATACTAACTAATTGACTTGAAGTGTAATTACCATCTAAAACTTCAATATTTCTACTTTTAAGAACAATATTATTTTGTGCAATAACATAACCGTTATATAAATTATTTGGAGGAAACGCTATATTTTCTTTGACCTCTTCATAATAAACTTCAAGTTGTTCAATATTTTGTTGCTGTCTAAAATCTTGAAATACACGGTTTAAAGCAATAATAAAAACAAGACTTGTTAACAAAGTCACAACAGTAAAAATCACATTGAGTTGTGTTGTTAACTTAATCTCTTTCATAATAAACGATATCCATATCCGTAGATAGTTTCAATTTTTAAATCGGGCATCTTGTGTCTTAAACGACGTAAAAGATCGTCTACAACACGATCGCTTCCGTAATAGTTTTCTCCCCATACATGTTTTAAGATTTCTTCTCTTCCAAATGCCGTATTTAAATTTTTAAGGAAAAAAAGTAATAACTCAAATTCCTTGTTTGTTAAATCAATCATTTGATTTTTTGATCTAATTTCTCTTTTTGTTAAATTAATCTCATAATCAGCATATGTAACAATTTCTGACGATTGACCCTGAAAATGTCTTTTTAAAATTGCCTTTACTCTTAAAATAAGTTCTCTAGGAGAATAAGGTTTTGCAAGGTAATCATCACTACCAAGTTCGAGGCCCATGATTTTATCTAAATCTTGATCTCTCGCTGATGTGAAAATAACAGCAGCAGTACTGTGTCTTTCTTTTAATGCCTTAATAAGGTCATATCCGCTGATTTCACCAGTTAACATGATATCTAATATCCACAAATCAACATGATCATCTATATGTTCCATTGCTGATTCCCCATCATAAAAGACAGTTGTTTCATATCCTTCTCTTGATAGATATTTTCTAATAATCTCAGATAAATCTTTTTCGTCTTCTACGTAATATATTTTCACGTCTTACACCACCTTTATATAAGTAAAATAAGCATGCTAAGCACACTTATTATACCATAGAGAAATATTTTAAAGAGAAAAATGAAGTACCTTAATAATAACAAAACACTGTGTGAAGTCTATGTTTTTTCTATGTGAAATTATGTTATTTAATAACTTTTTCGTTCATATAGGGTACTAAAACTTTAGGAACGGTAATTGTTCCATCTTCATTTTGATAATTTTCTATAATTGCTATCATCGTTCTACCCACAGCTAACCCAGATCCATTTAAGGTATGAACATATTCTGTTTTACTATCTTTTGCTCTTTTAAAACGAATATTTGCACGTCTTGCTTGAAAATCTTCAGCATTAGAAATAGATCCTATTTCACGGTACATATTTTGTCCTGGTAACCAAACTTCAATATCATAAGTTTTAGCCATTCCAAATCCTAAATCACCAGTAGATAGTATAACTACTCGATATGGAAGTTCTAAACGTTTAAGTACTTCTTCAGAATTGAGAAGCATCTTTTCTAATTCTATATATGAATCTTCAGGTTTTGTAAATTTAATTAATTCTACTTTATTGAATTGATGTTGGCGTAAAATTCCTCTTGTATCTTTTCCAGCTGATCCCGCTTCAGAACGGAACGCTGTTGTATATGAACAATAAAGATATGGCAAGTGTTGACCATCTAAGATCTCATCTCGGTGTAAATTGATTGTTGGCACTTCTGCAGTTGGATTTAAATACCAACTATCATCACCAGCATAAACTTTGAATGAATCATCTTTAAATTTGGGGAATTGTCCAGTAGCATACATACTCTTTTCATTCACAATAAAAGGAGGAATGATTTCAGTGTATCCAAATTCTATCGCATGTAAGTCCATCATAAAAGAAATGAGTGATCTTTCAAGTCGCGCCCCTAGTCCTTTATCAACAACAAAGCGACTACCAGTTATTTTAGCAGCTCTTTCAAAATCGAGAATATTAAGTTTTTCTCCTAATTCAACGTGATCCTTAATTGGAAAATCAAATACTCTTGGAGTACCCACTTTTTTAATCTCAACATTAAAAGAATCATCTTTACCTACAGGAACACTTTCATGGGGTAAATTGGGTGTTACTGCCAAAATATCAAAGATTTTATCTTCGATTTCCTTTAGTTTTTCATCTATTGTTTTAATATCATCACCTAAATGAGCAACTTCAGCTAAAATATGCGATGCATCTTGTTTATTTCTTTTTAGTTCCCCAATTTTTTTGGATTGTTCATTTCTTAAAGCTTTTTTAGCTTCAACATCATGGATGAACGATTTTCTATGCTCCTGTAAATCAATTAATTCTGTCAAGTAGGAAAAATCACCATCTCGATTGGATAGTTTCTTAATTACTTTTTCTATATTTTCAGTAACAAATTTTAAATCTAACATTTTCTTATCCTCCTCAAAAAATAAAAATCCCTAGATAAAATATCTAAGGACGAAAGTTCGCGGTACCACCTTAGTTCTAGAAAAATATTCTAGCACTCAATATCTTTAACGCAGATTAACGGATGTGATTAGCATCACTGAAGAGGAGATTTCTAAATGATTTAGATTCGCTTGCACCAACCGCGAATTCTCTTAACTAAATTAGTTCAGTACTATTCTCTTTTTCGTGTTATCTATATTATATGTTTTTTGAATTTAAATGTAAAGATAGATTAATGATTACTCTTTACAGTTTGCTTTTTTTATTAATGAGCTTTTGAAGGTTATCCCTTAATTCATCTTTTTCCAAACCAAAGTCTAAAATCGCTTCAATATAATCGATTTTATTACCAACATCATAACGTTTCCCTTCAATATCACATGAATAAACCTTTTCTTCATCCATCAATCTTAGAATTGCATCAGTAAGTTGTATTTCATTACCTGCACCTTTTTCTTGATTCTTTAAATATGAGAAAATCTTTGGTGTGAGGACATATCTTCCACCAATCGCACTTCTCGATGGAGCTTCTTCAATTTTTGGTTTTTCAACTACACCTTTTAATTCGACTAGTTTTCCTTTTATTGTTTTTTTGGGAATACAGATACCATATCTAAATGTATCCTTATAATCAACTTCAATCGTTCCTAAAACACTTGCTTCTACCTCGTTATAGGCATCAATGAGTTGTCTGATTGCTGGTTTTTGTTTGCCTACATACACGTCATCACCTAATAGAACCGCAAATGGGTCATTACCGATAAATGCTTCAGCTTGCAAAACTGCATGTCCTAATCCCAATTGTTCTCTTTGTCTAATATAGTGAATATTTGCCCCTTGTGCAATATTTCTGATAATTCCATATTCTTCATATTTGTTTTTGCTGAGAAGAATTGTCTCAAGTTCTAGATTATAATCAAAGTAATCAATGATGGCATTTTTATTACTACTGACAATTAAAAGAATATCAGTAATTCCACTTTCAATCGCTTCATTAACAATAAATTCAATTGTTGGATGATCAATGATGGGTAACAATTCTTTAGGTAATGCTTTGGTTATTGGTAAAAATCTAGTCCCATAACCAGCTGCAGGAATAACGGCTTTTTTAATCATTTTTTTCCTCCTTTAAATCCTTCCTTGAGATCGAATATGTTATGAACATACCTAAAACAAATGTAACAGCTCCAATGACCCAAATATACCAATTTGTTTGAAATACATTAGATGAAGTGTTTGCTTGAAGCGTGAACAATATATTAAATGGTGAAATAAATACAATACCAAGAACAGCAAAATAGAAATGTGCTTTATAGTGAATCAAAAGCTGATACATCACTTTACCCATAAACAATAATCCTATGATAACCCCTAAAGCTAATAGTAATAACATGGGTATTTGACTTACTACTGAGCTAAAATTAAGTGCAATGATATCATCTATAATATCCCCACCTAAATTAATCAAAGTTTGAAAATATCCAAAAGCCATTAACATTGTTGCTCCACTTAGTCCTGGAATAATGATGGATATAGCGGTTATTACACCGATGAAAAAGACGATAACTAAATACCAACCACCCGTAGTTGCTGTTTGTTCTTGAATGAAAAGAAAACCGAACATGACTAACATTGCTGTAATCATCACAAACATATGATGCCACTTTATTTTATCAACTTTGATTTCTTTTCTTAAACCTGGGATTGCCCCTATAATAAACCCTATAAATAGTAATGTCAACGGGATAGGTGCAATATCAAGAAATGAACGAATGAAGATAAACCCTATACCTAAGCCAATAAAAACACCGACGATGTACTGCCAAACTTTAGCGACAGACTCTATAGGATGTTGAGTAAAATTATTTAAGGCAGTAATTAAATCTTGGTAGATATTTATTATAGCAGCAATCATTGAACCACTTACTCCGGGGAGAATGCTACCCATACCTACTAAGCTTCCTTTAACAATCTTCAAAAGATGTTTCATATATACTCCTTATGCTATTTACTTATAGTATAACGCATTTGATTGAATAAAAATACGATATAAGCCTCGAAATATTCAAAGGATTGTTTCTATTTTAGCATATTTTATCTTTAAAGTTCTATGCTATAATAAAGACGGTGATAAAATGGCTGAATTTATTGAAATCCTAAAATACATTATCCTTGGAATTATCCAAGGAATTACAGAAGTATTCCCCGTATCTTCAAGTGGTCATTTGACCTTGTTTAGTCGATTATTTAATATGGATTTATCCAATTTAACAATCTTTTTGATGATTACAAATACTGGATCATTCTTTGCTTTATTCTATTTCTTTAGGAAAGATATTAATCAACTTATCAAAGGAACGTGGCATTATTTAGTAAAGAAGGAAGAAACAAGCAAAGAGGATTTTCATTATGTTGTAAAACTACTTATTGCAGTTATTCCTATTGGTATTTTCGGATACTTATTCAAAGATGCGCTTCCTAATGATCTATTATCTGTAGGTTTTGCATTAATTTTAACTGGATTATTATTATATTTTGTCTATCGAGTTAAAGATATTCAATGGAAAAATCAAATTACTTGGAAAAATGCTTTAATTATTGGAGCATTCCAAATGTTTGCGATTTTCCCTGGTATTTCAAGAAGCGGAATCACGATGACTGGTGGACTTATTCAAAAAATCGAGTTAAAAAGAGTTTTAAAATTCTCATTTTTAAGTTATATCGTCGTTTCAGTTCCTGTTATGCTTCTAGGAATCTATGAAGCTTGGACAACAGCTGAGAGTATCAACATTATTGGTTATGGATTTGCATTCATCATGAGTTTCACATTTAGCTTAATCTCTATTAGATTTTTATATAATTATGTTAAGGTTAAAAATTTAGTTTATTTCGCTGGATATTGTTTGTTAGTTGGATTGACATCAATTGTTTTATATATTGTTTTATAAAAATGTTAAATCAGAAGAGGCCCTGAGCTTCTTTTTTTTTATGCAATTTGAAAATACGTAATCAATTATAAATATATTAAAAAACGAAGGAACCTATGCAGGCTACATCGTTTTTAATATTTTGATAATCATACCACTAAGGGTCTTGTCGATATTTAAAGCGTATTAACAAAACTAATTAAATCTATAATATTTTCTTCTTTTATATAACTTATAGGCTCATAAAAACTCTTAAGAAATTTATCGTATTTTTCTTTTCTTTCCTGTTTTTTTTCAATCCATTTCTTAACTAGTGTCAGGCCAAATTTAAAAATTCCCTTTTGCTTAGCAAAATTTAGTCCCCCAGGCAAATAAAAAAATGGATATTCATTATTTGGAATATTAGTATTTTTTATTTTTCTGATTTCCTCTTCAATACCTGGATTTCCGCCACAAGCAAAAATAATCATTTTTTTACCTTTGCACAGACGTTTTGCTTGTCTCAATTTTTTAATTTTGTAAATTATGACAGGTCCACCATAAATAATCGTATCATACTGATAAAGCGCTTTTTTATCAGTAAGTGTAATGTCATAAGCTTTACACATCAGTTCTTTAGAAATCATGGTCGCATATTTTTTCGTATTTCCTGTATTTGATTTATATAAAACAGCTATCTTCATTCATCTCACCTCTAAAAAAACAATGTTCATAAGTGAAAAAGAAATTTTTATTGCTAGAACAAAGTTTATTTATTTGAAATTTTCTTTCTATAATTATAGTCTGATACAACAATTTCTTTTAATGAATACTTAGGTACCCATTTTAAAATCTTTTTGGCTTTCTCGTTTGAGGCAATTAATTCTGCTGGATCTCCTTCTCTTCTTGGTCCCATAACGACTTTGAGTGGGGAAATCTCGTCGACAGCTTTCGCTACTTCCAAAACAGTAAAACCGTGACTTGATCCTAAATTAATTGTTTCTGATGTTCCGCCTTCAAATAAATAATGCGCGCCTAACACATGTGCATAACCGAGATCACTAACGTGAACGTAATCTCTGACACAAGTTCCATCTTTTGTAGGATAGTCATTTCCATATATTGTTAGATGATCCCTAATGCCTATAATCCCTTGAATAGCAAGAGGAATCAAATGCGTTAATTGGTCTTTCATAAGACCAATTTTTAATGATTCATCTGCTCCTGCAACATTAAAATATCTGAAAATGACATATTTGAAATCGTGTGCGTTTGCAACCCATGAAATCATTTTTTCACAAGCCAACTTTGTTTCTCCATATGGATTAATTGGCTTAGTTATCATCTCTTCTTGACATACTCCACTTGCTTCCCCATAAACTGCAGCGGTTGATGAGAAGACAAACTTTTTAACATTGTGTTCGTTCATCACTTCTAATAAAACACGAACACCTTCAACATTATTATAGTAATATGCGAGCGGTTCTTTGACACTTTCTGGAACAATTAATTTAGCTGCAAAATGCATGACAACATCGATTTGTTCGTTATCAAAAACTTTTTCTACATCTTTTTTAACTCGAATATCTCCCAAATAAAATTTTGCTTCAGGATGAACTAATTCCATATATCCACTCGATAAATTATCTAGAATAATCACTTCTTGATGATCCTTGATTAATTCATAAACGGTATGTGAACCAATATATCCGGCACCACCAACAACTAGAACTCTCATGATTTTTCCTCCAAAAAAATTTCTTTATTTTTATTATACATGTCTTGATGTTGAAAAGAGAATAGGAAATAAATAAACCAATGAATAACAAAGAAGATTGATATAAACCCTAAGAAAAATGTACCCTTTGAAAAAATGGAATCTATTTGAGTAAACAAATCAAAAATATTCCAACTATTTAGTCTTAAGAATCTTCCAATGAAAATACCTGTACTTGAAAGTATAAACAAGGATGACAAAATGAGATAATAATATTTTTTAATATATCTTTTAAACACAAACTCAAGCTTTAATAGCGCGGCTATCCCTAATTTTGCTGCAAATAATGCTCCAAAGATCAATTCTGCAAATACAATCCATTCAGTTAAACTGTAATTGTATAAATCGGGATAACTTTCAAAAAATTGATAGTTTTGAATGTGGATAAAATCAGTTAGCAAATAGATGCTATTGGGGAAAAATAATACCCAAATCAATAAAGATATAATAAGCAATACTAAATGTACTTTCTTATCATACATATAAACCAACATCTCACTAAGAAAATAAACAATTGTCGCTAAAATCATATTCCATGCTAAAAATATAACTAACCCATTATGAAGAAATGAACCAACTATTAGTGTGACAACGACATAAAGCCCCGCTATGTAATAATAAACATTGGATTTCTTTCTCAATAATTTATCCATAGAATCTATTGATTACCTCATCAATTTGACTTTGCATTGTTCCTGATGAAACTATTAAATCAGATAGCATTTTAAATCTTACGATATAATCGTATAACGCTTTAGAAACTGTCATATTTTCAGGAAATGTTTTTTCTTTGTTTCTCATTGAGTAAAAAACATCGTCGGTCACAACATCCATTAATCTATTATCCATGGCAAATGTTGGCTCAATGCTTAATCCATTAACTCCAAAATATGGATTAGTACCAACAGGTAAATTAAATAATTCAATAATTGTTCTGTATAAGTCAACTTCACTTCTAACTAAATTCTGTTCTCCCGTAAGTAATCCTTCTCTAATTTGATAATCACCATAATGAATATAGTTATCTCCGGGAACATAGAGAAATGAAACTATTTGCTGTAGAATTTTTCTTGATTCCATAATACTTATATCGCGACCATATAAAGTACTTAAATCACCATTTTTTAATCCAGATCCATGATCGCTATAAAAGAGATAAACAGTATTATCTAATGTTTGATCTTGATTTTGTTCATCAATAAAGAATCTTTTAATTGAATCATCATAGTAATCAGCAAAATTTAAATATCTTAAAGTTAAATTTTGAATTTTATTCACATATTGTGAATAAATATCAGTTCTTTCTCCGTTGGGATCAAAATCAAAAGGTGTATGTGGCATCATCGTCACTGGAAAGAACATAAAGGATTGATTCATTGCTAAGAATGTATTACCTTTTAGACTTACAGTATCTGCTAAGAAGTAGTCACTCACCCAAGGGCTATGATGAACAAGGTTGTTTCCTGTATCATAAACAAAGCCATCATCAATGCTATATCCATCATCAATAAAGTCCTCCAGAGCATAGAATTCATCAAATCCTATAGTATTAGGATAAACATACTCTCTATTATAGAAAGTTTTCACATCTCCATGAATTGCCTCTGTATAATAATTTTCAGTATTAAAGTACTTAACAAGGGTGTTTAAATCATAATTAATATTTTCATCTTCCCAATATAAAATACGGTCTCCAACAGGGTATAGGCCACCTAAAACAGCAAGTTCAGCATCAGAACTAACTCCCATGCCAACATTGTTATACATATTATTAAAAACAAAACTTTGTTCGAATATATTGTTTAGAAAAGTAAGTCTCTCGTTCGTATATGGATTTTCAAGCAAAAAGTGATTCATAGATTCAACATGAATAATGACTAAGTTTTTATCTTCTAATATTCCGTTGAGATTATTTCCTTGTGCAATAGAATCATCAACATATAAATTATCAACAGCTTGATCAGTTGTTAACTGATTTGAATAAGTATTTCCATCAAAATAATTGACGTATGTAGCTTGATTTTTATTATATTCTTGATATGCTTGAGCTAAATCTTCATCCTCTTCTATATCTAAAAATGACTGCAAATTAATACTAAAACTATTCCCAAATATCTCTCCAAAATAGAAAGGATAAACACCTAAATTTTGAATTGCAAATGTAGATCGTACAGCGTAGATTGGAAGGGTAGCTTTAAACTGCTCGTAGTAAGAAAATACTGCAACAAATAAGATTAAAACCGCACTTAAAAATCCGGATAGATAATGTTTTATTGGGACATTAAAATAGATTATTTTCATTTCTTTTAAATTCGATAATAAGTAAATTGTGAGTAAAGTAAATGTAGGTAAGAAGATAACAATTCTCCAATAAGTGAAGAGTTCTAAGAAGACTTGTTGGTAAGTTCCATGAGCCAAAGCATCCGATGGATTACGTAATAATTGAAGTGACGAAATAGAAAATGCAGTTCCAAAATAAAGATTGAAAATGCTCATTAAGAAGATCCATCCATTCAAAAATACGGTTAGCAATAGAAGAAAAAGCATTCTTCCTTTTGCTCTTCGAATGATTAAAAATGCAATTAAAACAATTGCAAAAAGAACAACAAAATTTCCGATTATCGCATTGATTTCACCAAGGAAAGTATGCTTAAAAGGTGCAATATATCTATTGAATCCTTGAATGGTTAACATATAGGTATTGAGGATATTTAAAATGAAAAAAGCGATAACATAGAAAAAATAGATTAGTGATTGATTTTTCTTTTTCATCTATAGGTCTCTCCTCTTAATTTTTGTCGTCTATTCCATATTATACATTAAGAAAATAACAATAGCAAAAAAACCATTCCAAAGAAGGAATGGTTTATCTTAGTTTATCTTTTATTCATCAAATAGACTGTCAGTTGAAATGATTTCTTCTTGTTCTTCATCAGCTTCATCTGGAGCTAAATTTGTTGCTTCAAGAACTTTTTTTTCTTGTTCAACAGGAAGTGACTCCTGAATGAATTGTTGTTCTTCGACAAGATTTTCATCAACTTCATCTTGTCTAGGAATTAATGCAATTGTTGATACTTTATGATCAGGTCTTAAACGAATAATTCTAACGCCTTGAGTTGCACGTTTCGTTTGAGAAATTTGATTTACATGTGTTCTGATAACAACGCCTTTATCTGAAACGACGATTAAATCTTGGTCATTTGTAACAGTTCTAAGCGTTGATAGTTTACCATTCTTTTCAGTAACATTAACTGTCTTAACACCTTTACCACCACGAATTTGTTTGCGGTACTCAGCAACGATAGTTCGCTTACCAAAGCCCTTTTCGGTAATAATGAGAATTTCTTCTTCATCATTATCAACAATAGCAATACCGACAATTTCATCTTTTGGTCCAATGTTCATACCACGAACACCGCCAGCAGTTCTTCCCATTGATCTAGCATCAGTTTCAGCAAATCTAATCGCTTTACCATTAGATGCACCTAAGATAATTTCTTTAGTTCCGTCGGTTAACCTAACGCCTAACAGCTCATCATCTTCTTTAAGTGTGAGTGCAATAATACCGTTTGTTCTAATGTTCTGATACTCACTAATTGGTGTTCGTTTTACAACACCTTTTTTAGTAATAAATGTCAAATATTCATTTTCAGCTTCGAAGTTTTTTACACTTGTGAATGATGTAAGAGTTTCATCTGAATCAAAGTCTAAGAGGTTGACAATAGGCAGACCTTTAGATTGTCTTGATCCTTCAGGTATTTGATAACCTTTGATTTTGTAAACTCTTCCTTTATTTGTGAAGAATAGATGATAGTCGTGGGTTGACGTCATGAGAATATGTTCAACATAATCATCTTCATGAACCTTGATGCCAGACATACCGACACCACCACGATTTTGCGTCTTATAATGATCAACCTTCATCCGTTTGATGTATCCATTGTTAGTTACTGTAATGATGACATCTTCAACCGGAATTAAATCTTCATTTTCAATACTTAAATCTTCAAGTAAATTAATTTCAGCTTCTCTAGGTTGATAGTAAGTTGCTCTTGTTGTAGAAAGTTCTTCTTTGATAATTTCAGTCTTTCTATCATTACTACCTATAATATCTTTGAAATCTATAATCTTAGCAACTAACTCTGTAAGTTCAGCTTCAATCTTTTCAATTTCTAATCCAGTTAAACGCTGAAGACGCATGTCAAGAATTGCTCTTGCTTGAATTTCAGAAAAACTATATTCAGCAATTAATGCTTCTCTAGCTTCTTCACCAGTACGGCTCTTTTTGATAATTTCGATTGCGCGATCAATATCATGAAGCGCGATGACTAAACCATCTAAAATATGTTGTCTTGCTTCTGCCTTTTCTAGATCATAAATTGTTCTTCTTTGGATGACTTCTATCTGATGTTCAAGATAGTATTTAAGCATATCCTTTAAGGTCACCATTTGAGGTTGTCCATTAACCAATGCTATCATGTTAATTCCAAAGGATTGTTGAAGTTGTGTGTACTTATAAAGATTGTTCAACATGACATGAGGATTAACATCTCTTCTAAGTTCAATGACAATGCGCATTCCCTTACGATTGGACTCATCTCTCAAATCTGTGATTCCTTCAACCATCTTCGCTTTTGCTATATCTGCAATACGTTCAATAAGTGTTGTTTTATTAACTTGGTAAGGAATCGCTGTAACAATAATACTGTTTTTATTTTTATGTGTAATAATTTCAGCTGTTGCTCTATTTGCAATAATACCTTTACCAGTTTCATAGGCTTGACGCAATCCAGTTAATCCTAGGACTTGTCCTCCAGTTGGAAAATCTGGGCCTTTGATATATTCCATGAGTTCAGCAATTGTTATTTCTTTGTTATCCATATATGCAAGAAGTCCATCGATGACTTCTGCAAGATTATGAGGTGGAATGTTGGTTGCCATACCTACGGCAATACCCGTTGATCCATTGACTAACAAATTCGGATATCTTGCTGGTAGTACACTAGGTTCGCGTTCTGAACCATCATAGTTATCAACATAATTAACTGTGTTTTTTTCTAAATCTCTAACAAGTTCTCCAGCTAATTTAGACATTCTTGCTTCGGTGTAACGCATTGCTGCTGCTCCATCACCATCAACAGAACCAAAATTACCGTGTCCATCAATTAGAGGCATACGATATGAAAAGGGTTGTGCCATACGAACCATAGCTTCATAGATACTTGAATCACCATGAGGGTGATATTTGCCCATAACTTCCCCAACGATTCTTGCTGATTTTTTATGTGCTGTAGATGAGGACATTCCCAAATCATTCATCACATATAAAATACGTCTTTGAACTGGCTTTAGCCCGTCTCTAATATCTGGAAGTGCTCGTGAAACAATGACGCTCATTGCGTAATTTAAGAATGATGTCTTCATTTCTGTGGAGATATTTATTTCTTTTACATATCCCTCAGTTGTCTTTACGTTATTATTGTCCATTTATATCATCCTTCCTACGCATCGATATTACTTGCATATATTGCATTTTCTTGAATAAATGCTTTTCTTGGTTCAACTTCTTCACCCATCAGCATGCTGAACACCTGATCTGCGTCCATAGCATCTGTTAGTGAGACTTGAAGTAGTGTTCTAAACTCAGGGTCCATCGTTGTATCCCAAAGCTGTTCAGGGTTCATTTCACCGAGACCTTTATAGCGTTGTATTGTTGTACGTCCGCTCATTTCAGAGAGTATTTTATTTAATTGCTCTTCTGTATACACATATTCAACGCGTTTTCCTTGTTGAACTTTATATAGTGGAGGTTGAGCAATATATACATATCCTAAATCAATTAATGGTTTCATATATCTGAAGAAGAACGTAAGAAGTAAAGTTCTAATATGTGCTCCATCAATATCAGCATCAGTCATGATGACGATTTTATGATAACGTGCTTTTTCCGCTTCAAATTCATCACCAATTCCTGTTCCTAATGCTTGAATGAGTGATAAAATTTCTTTGTTGCTTAGAATTTTATCTAATCTTGCTTTTTCAACATTTAATACTTTACCACGAAGTGGTAGTATCGCTTGATATTCTGATTCTCTACCTTGTTTTGCAGATCCACCAGCGGAGTCTCCTTCCACGATATATATTTCTGATATCATGGGGTCTTTGCTACGGCAATCTGCTAATTTAGAAGCAAACCCTAAAGCATCAAGTGGTGATTTTCTTCTTGTTGCTTCTCTAGCTTTTTTCGCAGCTAATCTCGCATGAGAAGCCATTAAGCATTTTTCAACAATTGCTTTAGCATCTGTGGGATTTTCCATTAAATATCTTTCTAATCCTTCACCAACAACTTGGCTAGTAATTTGACGAACTTCTGGATTCCCTAACTTTGTTTTTGTCTGTCCTTCAAACTGAGGATTTGGATGCTTTAACGAGACAATGACTGTCAATCCTTCTCTTGTATCTTCACCTAAGAAAGAATCATCTTTTTTAAGTAGATTATTTTCGCTTGCATATTTATTCAATACACGCGTTAGTGCCATCTTAAATCCATCTTCATGCATCCCACCTTCATGGGTAGGAATATTATTGGCAAATGAATATAAATTAGTCGCATATGAATCATTATATTGAAGTGCGATTTCTAGCGTAATACCATCAACTTCTTTTTCAGTATAAACAATATCGTGATTGACTTTTCCTTTACCTGAATTTAAGAATCCAACATATTCAACAATACCACCTTCATAAATATAAGTATTTTCGATAGGCGTTGTCCCTCTTAAATCCAGAATTGTTATCTTGATTCCTTTATTAAGGAATGCTAGTTGTTGAATTCTATTTCTTAAAATTTCATAATCATAAACAATTGTTTCGGTAAAAACTAAATGATCTGCTTTAAAAGTAACAACAGTTCCTGTGTGTTCACTTTCACCAACAACTGTAACATCAGTTACTGGTACACCGCGTTCATAGCGTTGTTGATAACTCTTATTGTCGCGATGAATTTCAACAAGATACCATTCTGATAACGCATTAACAACAGAAGCACCTACACCATGTAGACCTCCTGATACTTTATATGACTTGCCGTCAAATTTACCACCCGAGTGAAGTGTTGTTAAAATGGTTTCAACCGCTGGTCTTTGTGTTTTGGGGTGCAAATCAACAGGTATTCCACGACCATCATCAGTAACTCTGACAACTTCATCATCAAGAAGCTCCAATAAGACGTTCGTTGCATATCCTCCAAGTGCTTCATCGATAGAATTATCAATGATTTCCCAGACTAAATGATGCAGTCCTCTAGCACCTGTACTACCAATATACATACCAGGACGCTTTCTGACAGCTTCTAGACCTTCTAATATTTGAATGTTTGATGCATCATAATTTGACATAAACTACTCCTTTTTCAAATGAATCATTTGTATATGCTCACCCTCAATTGGCAGGGCGCTGTTCATTAATATTTGATGTCCTTTTGGTAAATGATCTAAGAATAACTTTTGTTTCTCAAAATCAAGTTCACTTAGAACATCGTCCAACAACAAGACAACTTGTTTGTTGGTCTTATGCTCAATGAGCTTTAATAGCGCTAATTTCAACGCTACAACAATTAAACGTTGTTCCCCTTGTGATGCATAACTCTTTGCATCAAAACCGTTAAAATCGATGTAGAAGTCATCTCTGTGTGGCCCCGAAAGTGTGTTTTGATAGATAATATCTTGTTTTTGTTGTTTATTTAGTGCATTTTTAAATCCTTTTTCATCTACATCAGGTTTATATATTAGTTTCACATGATGTTCACTAAACAATGAGTAAATTTCATATAAATATTGATTAATTTCCTCAATAAATTCTCTTCTTTGATTAATAATTTCAATTCCCGCTTCAAATAGTTGATCACCCAAAATATTTAAAAATGTATAGTCGTCTTCAATTCCAATCTTTTTAAGCAAACTGTTTCTTTGTTTAAGCACATTTTTATACGTGTTTAGCTGTTTTAAATATCCTTTACTTAACTGCATCCACTCCAAATCAAGAAATTGTCTGCGATTACTCGGTGAACCTTTAATTAAATCTAAATCTTCAGGAGCAAACATCACAACTCTTAAATGTCCAATAAAATCACTAATCTTTCTTTTTTCTATAGAGTCGATTGATGCTCTTTTACCATGTTTAGATAAAACTAAATCAAATTTATTTTCATCAGTAATTACTCTTACATGTGTAAATGGTTCATTTCTTTTAATCAACTCTTTTTCGTCACTTGTTCGATGTGATTTTGTTGTTGCACAAAAATAAATACTTTCTAAAATGCTTGTTTTTCCGGATCCATTAATACCATCAATATAGACAAAGGGTTTATCAAATTTAAGTTCAAGGAATTCATGATTCCTAAAATTTTTAAGTGTTATTTTTTGAATCATAAATAATAAAATACTCAGAATTTTTTACGATAACTTTATCACCATGAAAGAGTTTTTTCCCACGTTCTTTTCTTTTTTCTCCATTGACATAAACGTCATTTTCAAATAAAAAAAACTTGGCTTCTCCTCCGGAACCAATCTGATCGGTTGCTTTTAAAAATTGTCCTAAAGTTATGAAATCTGTATTTATTTTAAATTTATTCATTCATTTACCCTCTTGCTACTTTTATATTATATCATAATATAAGGAAAAAAACACCTATTTTTGAGTTTTTTTTCATAATAAACCTCTATTGAAAGTAGGCATAAAAAAAAGCCTTAAATTTGAAATTAAGGCTGTTTATTTGGATTAATCTATACGTACCGGTAAAATTAGATGTAATAAGTCTTGATCTAAATTTCCTTTAATTACGAAAGGTTTGACTTCTCCAGCAAATTGAATTAAGACTTCACTTGAACTAAATGATTTGAGTGATTCTACCAAATATCTTGAACTGAATGCAATCTTGATTGGTGGTCCAATAACATCTGAAGATGGAATGATTTCTTCTAGTGCATCACCAACTTCATTATTTGTGGAAGTCATTTCTACAACATAATCAGGACGTAAACTTAATTTGATAATATTGTAGTTTGTTTCACGATCTCTTGGGGAAAGTAAAGAGACACGTTCTACAGCTGCAAGTAACTCTTCTTTATTAAATGGAATAACTACTGGAAATTCAGTTGGAATTATTCTTAATGTATCAGGATAAGTTCCTTCAAGTAGTCTTGTTTGAAATAAAACTTTATTCATTTTAAATAAAACTTTGTTTGGATTAATGTATAATTCAACATCGCCATTTATATTATCGAGAATTTTATTTAATTCATCTAAACTCTTACTTGGAACAACAATATCAAACATCTTAGAATGTGTTCTTAATTTAACATTTTTCTGACTTAAACGATAACTATCTGTTGCAACACAATACAAATGATTATCATGATATTTGAAATTTACACCAGTAAGAATTGGTCTTTTTTCACTGGTTGCAGTGGCAAAATTAGTTTCTTTAATAACTGTTTTGATTAAAACACTATCCAAAACAATTGGATCATCTAAGTCTAAAAAGTCTATTTCTGGATAATCTTCAACATCCATTAAACGCAATTTAAATTCAGAACGATCTGCTTTAATTACAATTAATTTATCCTCAATCAACGCAAACTCAACACGTTGTGAAGTAATTTTTCTAATAATTTCAATTAGATATTTACCAGGAATTGCAACTTTACCAGGTTCTTTAATACTCAACGAATGATCATCGATTAATACTTGAATTGCAACATCTGTATTACTTGATGTTATCAACATGTGATCTTCATGTACTTCAAATTTAACAGCGTAAAGAATTGGTAAGGGTGTTTTGTTTGGTAACCCTTTTTGAACTATAAGTAATTGTGTTAATAAAATGTCTCGATCGATACTGAAAATCATAGCGGTAGCTCCTTTTATTTATTTAGTTTAAATCTTTAATTATTGTTGTTACAATTGTGGGTTTGTGGATAAAACTCAGAAAGGCTTTATACTGCTATTATTATAACATATTTCCAACAAGTTATAAACACTTATTTTTTATTAAATGCGTCTATTTTTTTGATAATTGTATCAACTGCAAGTTTTAATGTTGGATTTTGTTTAATTTCATTATCGATCTTTTCACAAGCAGCTAAAACTGTTGAGTGATCCCTATCTCCAAATAAAGTTCCAATTGTTTTATAAGGTATATTATATCTTGATTTAATTAAATACATTGCAATATGCCTTGGAAGAATATATTTAGAATGCCTTTTTTGACCAATTAAATCTTCAAGAGTTATTCCATAAAAATCACTAACAATACTCTGTATTTTATCATAATTATTTTCATTCAAAGAATCACTCTTACGCTTTGTCTTTAATAGTGGTTCTAGGGCTTCATTAACAGATTCAACTGTTAAATCAAGATTGTTAGTTAAGCAATAAAACAAGACACGTTTTAATGCTCCTTCAAGCTCTCTAATATTTGTTACAAAAGATGAAGCAATAAACTCTAAAACATCATTTGGAATATCATGAATATCAGAAGATTCAGTAGCAAGTTTTCTTTTCAGAATTTCTATACGGTGTTCTAAATCTGGAACTTGAATATCAACAGTTAACCCTACTTCAAAACGTGAGGTTAAACGTGTCATAATGTTCTTTAATTCAGATGCCGGTTTATCACTAGTTATAACAATTTGTTTGTTTTGTTGATATAAATAGTCAAACAATTTAAAGAATTCCATCTGGGTCTTAGTAGCACCACCCATGATTTGAATATCATCAACTAATAAAATATCAATTTCACGATATTTTGAATTAAAATCTTCCATACGTTCCTTCTTTAATAAGTTGGCAAAATCTTCAATAAAACCATCAGCTTTCACGTATAAAACTTTTTGATTTATATCTTCATCAAGGATGTAATTACCAATTGCTTGCATTAAATGGGTTTTTCCTAGTCCAACATCCCCAAAGATGTATAATGGATTTGCTACAGCACCAGGTTGATCTGCAACCTTCATTGCCATTCTAAAAGCAAACATGTTACTTTTACCAACAACAAAGTTATCAAAAGCATAAGTTGCATTCAAATTACCAGGACGGTACTTTAGACCAAGGTTTCTTTCGGGACTAGTCAAAGTCTCTTCTGGAACGAGTTCAGATTCAACAACAAATTTAAAACGAATAGGCTCTTGATGGTATTTTATAGCCAATTCGTTAATTTTACTTAAGTATAAACGATTGATTCTATTTTTGATAAATTCAGTAGGAACTAGCACATAAACATGTCCGTTAGAGTATTTATGTGTCGTCTTTAAGGGTTCAAAAACATCAGCAAATGTTTCTTCGCTGAAAGTAAGTTCTAAATCGTTAAGTATTTTTTGCCATAAAAGATCATAAATGTTCATTAATTTGTCCCCTTAATCTTGTGTAAATATGATATCATGAATATGGCGAGATAAATAAAATACTTACCAACATAATTTGTGGATAACTTTTTTTTACATACATAGTCATTGTGGAAAGATTGTGCACAAAAGTAGTTGATAGAATGCATTACAAAGGGCTCTTTTTGATTTACCCCTTTATCCACAAAACTTCAAAATTGTGAATAAGTTTCCCACAAACGAAGCTAATTACTCATGATGAAAATGAAATGAAAATGGTTACTTTGAAATTTAATTTTAGAAATAAAAAAAAATAATGAAAAAAAGAATGATTAAGGTTGACAAAAAGTAGCTCTTTTTATATAATGAATTAGCATGGTTTCGCAAGAAAGGTGGTTTTATTTGTGAAAAGAACGTATCAACCAAGTAAGCTCAAACGTCAAAAGACGCACGGATTCAGAGCTAGAATGGCTACTGCCGGTGGTCGTCGAGTACTTGCTCGTCGCAGATTGAAAGGCCGCGCAGAGTTAACTGTATAATTTAAATTATTTTAAAACACTAGGACTACTCGTTAAAATAATAACTTTTTGTTATTTTGAGTAGTCCTTTTTTTAAAACTATGAACAAGAGATATCGCATTAAGAAAAGTAGCGAAATCGATGCGGTTTTCAAAGTTAAAAAAGTTAAAGGTGACAGTTATTTTGTGGTCTATCAATCTGAGGATCCAAATGGAATCAATTTCCGTTTTGCTCTTTCAATTGGAAAAAAGTATGGAAATGCAGTTTCAAGAAATTTAGCAAAGCGAAGAATTAGAATGATTGTAAGTGAATTTGAGAATCAATTTATGAGCAATAAATTGTTTGTTATCGTTATTAAACCTCTAGCTCACGAGTTATCATATCAAGAAATTAAGGACAAATTAACAGTCCTATTCAAAAAATCGAAATTAATGGAGAATACAAATGAGTAAAAGACTATTTTTTATAGCTATGATCTTAATGCTTGTTTTCAGTTTAGCAGCATGTGGATCAAAAGAAGATCCAGTAACTATGATTGTAGTAAACAACCCAATCGGTGATACAACTGCTTTGGATAAGTTAGTGTTTTCATCCGATGAAGCCAATAGTATTGTATTTAAAGGTGACAATGGACTATCTTATTGGACACTAACTGAAGGAGGCGCTGGATCTTTAATTGATTATGAAGGTTCACTTCCCACGAATGTTGTAGAAACAGAAGGTGTACGCACATATACCTTTGATGTAGGTGGTATGCCAGCTAGCTTTCAAGTTTATGTCATTCCAGATACAATTGTTGGAGATCCGAATGATATCGTTATGACAGCATTTCGCTTCGAAAAAAACAGCATACTATATCAGCAAGGTGAAGCATTTAATTCAAATGGAATTACAGTTTATGCTGTTCACCGTGATGGTAGTGTAGATACTTTAAATGGAGCAGATGTTGCTGCAAGTTTTGATGATTACGAATATTCACCAATTAATGATAGCGGATTTAATAACAAAATTAGTTATACCGTAACATTCACATATCAAGGATTCACACACGATTTTGATGTTTACGTGGCAGGTGGAGAAAGACCTCTTTCAACAGTGAATGCTAATTTCTTTGATTGGATATTAGTTATTCCAGTAGCATTTCTTATGAATTTCTTTGGAGGGCTCTTCGGTAATTCATTTGCACTAGGTATTTTATTTACAACAATTATCATACGTACGCTCGCGTGGCCAATTTATGCGAAGAGCAATGATTTATCAATTAAGATGAATGTTGCTCAACCAGACATGCAACGTGTTCAAGCAAAATATGCAACAAGAAAAGATCCACAATCACAACAAATGCAACAAATGGAAATGATGCAGGTTTATAAAAAACATGGAATTAATGTCTTAGGATGTCTATTACCATTCCTTCAAATGCCTATCTTTATCGCAATGTATGGCGTTGTTAGACGTATCACTGTTCCAGGTGGATTGTATGTTGACAATGTTATTAATACTCAATTTTTAGGGATTAACCTCGCAAATACTCAAGATGGTATTATCGGTATGGGGTTAGCAGCGATTGTAGGAGGAACTATGTTCCTCCTACAAAGAATTTCAATGAAGAAACCAAGTTATGCAAAAAACACTGTTTCTCATAATCCAAATGCACAAGCGGCGCAAACTCAAAAAACAATGAAATATGTCAGTTACTTTATGGTTATTATGATGGCGTTTGCATCATTCCAGAGTAACGCACTTGCTCTTTACTGGATTTTTGGTAACATTTACTCACTAGGTCAAACACTAGTCAACAGAAGATTGAATGAAAAGAAGCACGAACAATTGCAGCAAAAACAATTAATGGGGTGATTGAATTATGTTAAAAAGAGTAGAATTTGAAGCAAAATCTTTGCAGGATGCTGAAAAGCAAGCTGTTGAGCTATTAAGAATTCAAAAAGATAAGATCAAACTAACTGTTCTTAGGGAAAAGAAGGGTTTATTAGGAATAGGAGCTTCTGCAGTTTATGAAGCAACTCCTAATGTTAATTTAGCTGTAGAAGGTAAAATTTATCTAGAAAATATCCTTGAGACAATGGAAATAAAAACACGAATGGAAGTTAGAACACTTGCCGATGGTGAAGAAGTTTATTTTCATGTAGAAAGTGATGAAAACGCGTTACTGATTGGCCGTGAAGGTAGAACACTTTTAGGGATACAATTTATGCTTCGCAATTATTTAAATACATTTGTTGATGGTCATATGATAATTTCACTTGATATTGGCAACTATCATGAAAATAGAAAAAAACAATTAGAAATACTTGCTACTAAGACCGCTAAAGAAGTTGCACAAACTAAAATTGCAGTCAAATTAGATCCTATGAATGCTTATGATCGTAGAATCATTCACACAAAATTAAGTGAGTGGAGAGATGTCATAACTGAATCAGAAGGTGAAGGCGAACATAGAGCGTTAGTTATTAAACCAAAAAGGTAGTCATTTGACTACTTTTTTTATCTTTTGATGGCTCGACTATCTATCATTCGAGTGGTATAATATAATCAAGTCAATAATAGGTGAAAGCATGTATAGTCTTTTAAGAATCAGAATAAAAACTAAAAAGAAAAGAAGAATTACGATAGTTAAAACTATCATTTTTCTCCTTTTAATTATTCCCGGACTATTCATTTACGGATTTGGAGTTGCTCTATCAGAGAATATCAAAGTAAATCACGAAATAGAAGAATTTAAGAATAGAGCAAACGGAATATATATAGAAGAAGTATTCGATTATAACGGAATAGACCAAGTAAGAAGGTATTATGAGGTTTCACGTGAAACATCTTATGAGCTTGGGGATACACGTAGTGTATACTATAATGACACAAGAACATATTTAGGGAAAAAAGGCGATATTTTTGTTGCTCACGACTCACCATTCCCTGATGTACCCGTTATTCATCAATTTATTTCTTATTATTTTGGTGGACATGCGGCAATTAACAATGGGGAAAATAAGTTCATTGAAGCTACAGGGTTTCCTGGAGATGATGAAACGCTGTTACAAATTATATTCCAGCCCGGTAACGAGCCTAACGACCATGGGACAAAAGTCCATTCAACAAGTACGAATTATTGGTTGAATCCTAAATATAGAACACCCAGCGATGATGCTTACCCTTACTATGGACCAAACTATCGTACGAATTTCGTTGGATTAAGAGTTAAGGATATCACGAGTGATCAAATTGATGGTGTTGTTGAGTTTGCAAATGACCAGATAGATTGGGCACTATATAACTTCACTTTTTTCTTAGATATGAAGTATAAATTTTATTGTACTGATTTAGTCAGTAGAGCATATCAATCAGTTATGGTTGACGAAGAAGATCAACGGGATTATGCAAGGGCACTTAATGATGATAAATTTATCACTTCGGTAAATGACATCATTCTATCGAAAGAAACATATATGATTTTTTATGTCGAGATTGTAGATGGAATAACGAACATCTATTATCTTGAAGATATGTAAGGAGGTTTCAGATGATTGATTATATTATTATCGGTTTACTTGTTATCATCATATTTGTTGCAGTATATGCTACTTTTATATTTATAAAATATAAAGAGAGTAATTTTAATGGTATATCAGGTGACCAAAAGGATGCAAATAATGAATTAAAACTATATTTCCAAAAGGAATATGGAGATTTAAAGTTTGAAATGGGAAAGCTTTTTAGTGAATCCAATAAAACCGGACAAACTGATTTAAATGCTTTTAAAGACCATATGATGCAACATATAGACGCTCAAATGAAACAAATTAATGATAAAGTTGAATCCAGATTGGGTAAAGGATTCGAAGAAACCAATAAAACATTTATTAATGTCATTGAACGCTTAAGTAAAATTGATGAAGCACAGAAGAAAATTGAAAGTCTTTCTAGTGAAGTTATTACCCTAAATGATTTACTTACAGATAAAAAAACTCGAGGTATTTTTGGGGAAGTTCAACTCTATCAATTATTATCAGCTATATTAGGTGAAAATAAACAACTATATGAAAAACAAAAGCTGATGTCTAATGGCAATATTGCTGATGCTGTTGTTCACGCACCTGAGCCACTAGGAATGATTGCAATTGATTCAAAATTCCCTTTAGATAATTATAAGAGAATGGTGGATCGTTCTTTAGGTGATGCAGATAGAAAAACAGCAACAAAAGACTTTAAAAATGATATTAAAAAGCACATTAACGATATTGCTAGTAAATACATAATATTAAATGAAACTGCTGACCAAGCATTTATGTTTGTTCCAGCCGAAGCAATATTTGCTGAAATTACAGCATATCATGAAGATCTAATTGAATACGCAACAAAAAATAAGGTATGGATGGCATCACCGACCACTCTAATTTCAACACTGTCGATGATTCAAATGGTTGTCAAAAATATCCAAAGAGATGATCAAGCAAAAGTAATAATTCAAGAACTTATCAAATTAGGGGAAGACTTTAGAAGATACAGTGAAAGATGGGATAAACTTAAAAGATCAATTGAGAGTGTATCCAAAAATGCTGATCAAGTATCCATTACTACATCAAAGATTAGTGCGAAATTTCAGCATATTTCAGAGGCCAAATTCGATGAAATTGAAGATGACGATGTGATTGAAATTGAGGATGAACCCATTGAAGAACTTGATTGACAAAAATATAAATTAAAGTTATAATAGTTAAGAAATCGATGAAGAGAGAGTAACTTTCAATTGTGATGAAAGCGATCTGGGGATAGTGTAAGCCCGGGCATACCAATGAAAGGGAAAAACACTTGGAGAGATAGAAGAAATCCTATGGAAATTAGACCTATCCGTTACCCTGCGTTAAAGGACTCAAGGGCTAGAAAGATTATTTTCTAGAACTAAGGTGGTACCGCGTATTTTTACGTCCTTAGAATATTCTGAGGACGTTTTATTTTTAGTGACATAGCAGCTTTATTAAGGTATATTTAAAAAGGAGTTTATCATGGAAACTACAGTAAAAAGTATTTACAGAACAACTGAATCTTTACTGAAAAAAGAACTGATTTTATATGGCTGGGTTAGAAATAATCGGGCACAAAAAGAGTTTGGTTTCATCAACTTTCATGATGGTACATTTTTTGAAAGCATTCAAGTCGTTTACGAGGATGCAAAACTCGATAATTTTAAAGATGTTCAAAAGATTAGAGTGGGAAGCTCAGTTGAAATTATAGGAGAATTGATTCTCACCCCTCAAGCAAAACAACCTTTTGAAATCAAAGCAACCTCAATCGTTCTTTTGGGAGATTCAGATGAAGATTATCCAATTCAACCTAAAAGACATTCGAGAGAGTTCTTAAGAGAGGTTGCACATCTGCGCGCAAGAACTAACCTTTTTCATGCTGTTTTTAGATTAAGAAGTATTGTATCATTTTCAATTCATGAATTTTTTCAAAAACAAGACTATATTTATGTCCATACACCCATTATTACTAGTAACGATGGGGAAGGTGCCGGACAAACGTTTAATGTGTCTACGCTACCCTTGGATGACCTTCCATATAATGATGAGAAAGAGATAGACTTTAAAAAAGACTTTTTTGGTAAAAAAACTAATCTAGCTGTAACTGGTCAATTAGAAGCGGAAGCCTATGCGCTTGCTTTTAAGAATGTTTATACTTTCGGTCCAACATTTAGAGCAGAAAACTCAAATACACAACGCCATGCATCAGAATTTTGGATGATTGAACCTGAAATTGCCTTCGCCGATTTAAATAAGGATATGGAAGTTGCAGAAGCAATGGTAAAATACATCATAAAAGATGTATTTGAAAAAGCTCCAGAAGAAATGGCATTCTTTAATAAATACGTTGAACCTGGACTTTCGCAGCGCCTACTTCATGTTTTAACGCAACCTTTTGCAAAAGTTACACATAAAGAAGCGATCAATATACTATTAGATAGTAAGGAAAAATTTGAAAATATACCAAAACAAGGCCAAGATATTAATACAGAACATGAAAAATATTTAACAGAAAAACACTTTAAAAGACCTGTGTTTATTACAGATTGGCCAAAGAATATCAAGGCTTTCTATATGAGATTAAATAGTGATGAAGAAACTGTTGCAGCAATGGATTTACTCGTCCCTGGCAGTGGTGAACTTATTGGAGGATCCCAAAGAGAAGAAAGAATGGATTTTCTTATAAAACGTATGGACGAAATGGGTATTCCTAAAGAGGATATGCAATGGTATCTTGATTTAAGAAGATATGGTGGGTGTATCCACTCTGGGTTTGGATTAGGTTTTGAAAGACTTATCATGTATTTGACCGGTGTTGAAAACATAAGAGACGTGATTCCTTTCCCAAGAACACCTAAAAATTGTGAATTTTAATTGAAAGTGGACTATGTTGAAAATTATTCATAACATAGTTAGAAGTATTGATTATTTGATAAAAATATGAACAAAACACCTATTTAGGTGTTTTTCTTTATATTTAATGTACTTTCATAACTCTTTCATTGACAAAGCATATTTAACATACTATAATTTAATTACCCATAAAAGCGCTTTCACATTTTTTGTTTGAAAAAAGTGTGTAAAATTCATTGCTAACATGCGAATCCTAATTGTTTTTTCCAGTTTATTATTATATAATAGACCTGATGAGGTGAGTAGTGTATGCCAGCATTGCAATTTACCATTCGAACAACTATATGCGAAACAAATACTATCGTTTTTTTCGTATCAAAACTTTAAAGTGCTTTTGGGATACCATCAGTACTTTTATTTTTTCAAAAAAAGAAAAAAATATTACATAAGGAGTAGTAAACTACATGGAGATTAGATTAGAAAATTTAACCAAAGTCTTTACCGATAAAAACGGCAAAGAAACCAGAGCTGTCGATGATTTAACCATTACAATTCCCTCAGGTAAGTTAGTTGGCTTATTAGGACCATCGGGATGTGGGAAATCAACAACTCTTTTTATGATTGCGGGTTTATTTAAACCATCAGGAGGAAAAATTTATTTTGGTAATGACGATGTTACTCGTCTTGCTCCAGAAAAAAGAGGAATTGGCTTAGTTTTCCAAAACTATGCGCTTTATCCTCACATGTCAGTACGTCAAAATATTATGTTTCCGCTTGAAAATTTGAATATAGGACGCGCTGAAGCCACAGTACTTGTTGAAGATATGGCTAAACTTGTTGGTATTAGTGATCAACTTGATAAGAAACCATCACAATTATCTGGTGGACAACAACAACGTGTTGCTATTGCGAGAGCGTTGGTCAAAAAACCTCGAGTTTTATTATTGGATGAACCTCTATCTAACTTAGATGCAAGACTTCGTCTTCAAACAAGAGAAGAAATCAAACGTATTCAAAGAGAAACGGGTATTACAACGATATTTGTAACCCACGACCAAGAAGAAGCCATGAGTATCAGTGATAAAATGGTTGTTCTTGACTTTGGTGTACAGCAACAAATGGATATTCCTCAAGAAATGTATACTAAACCTGATAATTTATTTGTTGCTAAATTTTTAGGTAGCCCTCCTATCAATATTTTAGAAGGAAAGATTGAAAATGGTAAAATAATCGTTGCCGATAACGTCGTTATTGGTTCAAAAGAAATTAAAGATGGAATTTATGACTTAGGCATTCGTCCTGAAGATTTTAAGTTCGATGTTAATGGATTTGAAGTCAATACAAAGGATATTGATCACACAGGTAGAGATACAATGATTCGTTTCCCAATGGGAGATGTCATTGTCAGAGCACTTGTTGATTCAGATAGCGTTTATGGAAAAAAATCGATCAAATTAAGTGTTAAAAAAGATAAAATTCATGTATTTGAAAAAGAAACAGGACATGTGGTTCTATGAAAGATTTTAAACATAAACTGAGGGATTTTCTTTGGAGGGCCAGAAATACCATCCATGTGTCTTCAGTCAGAACAAATGAGTTCTTTCAAAGACATCATTTAGGATTTATCACAAGGTGGCCAGGTTGGTTAAAAGCAATTTTTTATCTAGCTCCAGCGTTGACATTATTAGCAATATTCACTTTTTACCCAATATTTAACTCATTTTTAATCTCATTTTATACCGGATATAACATTCAAACTGGTGAATTTGATGGTTATACATTCTTGGGTAACTACGCTGTTGTTCTACAGCATGCAAACTTTAAACAAGCTGTTCTAAACACAGCAATTATCGTTTTCGTGTCAGTTCCTATAACAATTATTGTTGGTCTATTAATTGCAGTAGCTTTAAACGCAGTTAAGCCATTGAAGAGTTTTTATCAAACCGTATTCTTTTTGCCCTATGTTACAAATACAATCGCTATTGGTTTGGTCTTTGCATTCATATTTAGTGGGAATACAAACACCATTGCAAATCCTGTCGGATTAGGGCTGGCAAACCAAGTAATTACTTTATTTGGAGGGAAACCCATAGCATGGGTAGCTACAGGTGCGACGTATTGGTCTGCAATGTCGGTTATTCTTGTTTATAGTGTTTGGAATGGACTTGCATTTAAGATTATCGTCTTTTTGGCAGGTATCCAAGGCATTGATAAACAATATTACCAAGCAGCACAAATTGATGGAGCAAGTAGATCTAAATCATTTACTCGAATTACTGTTCCATTGATATCACCTATGATTTTCTATATTTTAATTACTTCCGTTATTGGATCGTTTAAAACGTATTCATCTGTTGTAGCTATTATTAATCGTGAAGGTTTAATTACAACAGGTGCACAGGGATCCATTAATTTAAAAACAATCGTTTTCTATATTTACGATTATATTGGTGGGGCAGCACTTAACGGTGTTATGTCATATGCTTCTGCAGCTGCGATTATTCTCTTCGCAATCATACTGGTCTTTACGATAATCCAACTTCAAGTTGGTAAACGTAGAGTTCATTACTAGGAGGGAGAGCAAGATGAAAAGAATTACTAAAAAAATTAAAAAGCTTGATTTAATTGCTACTCTCATTGATTTAGTTTATGTATTTGCAGGTTTAGCACTCATTTCATACTTCTTTATTATTCTAAAAGAACCTCAATTCATTACAGAAGTTATTAACACAACATATAACGTTATGGGCATTACAATAACGTCAGCTCAACTTAATGCTGGCATTAGTATCCTAGTTGGATATCTTGTTGTATTTATTCCACTCATCGTTTCTCATTCCAAACGTATTAGAAACAAAGACGATATCGAAATGGATGAATGGACATATAGAACACAATACCTTTATATGTTTATGAGTTTATTTACGCTAAACCCATTCAGCGCCTTTGTTCGTTATTTAATGGCTACTGAAATTCTGGAAACAGTTCAAGGGTATGGATTTGTTCAAGCAACGAAAAATGTTTTTATAACGCTCAAAGACCTTCTCACAGGAAAAACTTTCAAACGTATTAAAGAAAAAAGAGAGCACAGAAAACTTCAATCTGAATCTCAAGCTGACCTTGAAAAAATCAGTAGACAAGATTTAGTTGTTAAAGTTCTTGTCATGGTTGCAACTTATACTTTCTTGACAATGATTGCTCTATTCATCTTTATTCCATTTTATTGGATGATGATTACAGCTTTAAAAACTCATCAGGAATTATCAAATGCAATCACTCCACGTATGTTTGTAGGTATTTCTGAAATGCAATGGGTAAACTTTAAAGTTGCATTAACACAATTTAATTTCTACAGATATATTCAAAACACAATCGTTGTTGGTATATTGTCGATGATTGGTACAGTTATAACAACAATACTTGCAGCATTTGCATTTTCGAGATTAGATTTCAAAGGCCGTGAGTTTATTTTCTCAGTTCTATTAATGACAATGATGATTCCAGGAGAACTATATACGATTACAAACTATATTACTGTTAGAAATCTTGGTTGGTATGATAGTTTCTACGCATTAATATTTCCATTCATGACAAGCGTATTTTATATTTTCTTCCTTAGACAATCATTTAAACAAATTCCTGACACACTCTACCGAGCGGCTCAGGTTGATGGCTGTGGAGATTTTAAATATTTAAGACGCGTTATGATTCCAATTGCAAAACCAACAATTATTACAATTACAATTTTAAGTGCTATTGGTGCATGGGATGCATATATTTGGCCACAATTAGTTGCTCCATCACAGGAACATTGGCTAATTTCGGTCGCCTTAAGAAGTACAAGTTTTGTTACAGGTGAAGGTTCTGATGCACGACCAGTATATAACTTACAGCTGGCTGCAATTGCACTAGTCACCGTTCCACTCCTCATTATTTTCTTCTCACTTAAGAAATACATTATTAGAGGCGTTGGAAGAAGCGGAACGAAAGGTTAATTATAAGATATTAAGATTGAAAAAGACTAATAAATATATTTGGAGGAAAAAAATGAAAAAAATAGTATTTACGATTCTCATATTATTTGGAGCATTAGCGCTTTCAGCGTGTGCAACAAAAAGAAATCAAGCACCGGTAATTTCGGGTGCAAATTTAACTCCCGAAATTTATTTAGGAGATGATTATGATCCTTTAGATGGGGTAACAGCAAGCGACCCCGAAGACGGTGATATCACATCTAGTATTGTAGTTAGTGGCCTAGAAGGCGCGACAGACTCTGTGGGAACTGCAACAATTATTTTATCAGTTTCGGATTCACAGGGACTTGAGGCAACAAGCGTTACAATCAATTTGACTGTTATAGCAGCAATTGTTCAAGTGCCAACACTTACAGGAGTTGTCACAAATCCTATGGTTACAGAAGATGATCTGTATAACCCACTCACTGGAGTTACAGCTACAGATATTCAAGATGGTATTTTGACGAGCAGTATTGAAACTGTAGGATATGATGCAAATGTTTTAGAAACCCCAGGCACATATACATTTTCAATATCTGTAACAGATAGCGATTCAAATACCACTTCAGTAACTGTTACGCTTACAGTTATTGCAAGAAGTTCATTTGAACCATCGATTAGTTTAGTCAATAGAAATCCTGTAATTACAGTTGGAGATCCTTTTAATCCTTTAACTGGAGTCACAGCGAGTGACCCTCAAGATGGTGATTTGACAAGTAGTATCGTTGTTTCAGGTTTTGATGTTGAAGACATCAGTGTACCCGGTGTTTATGTTATTACTCTTGAAATTACTGATGCAGATCAAAATACAACAAGTACGACATTAACATTAACTGTTCTTGCAGTTATTACGCCACCGGTAATTACAGGAGTTGTAGCAGTTCAGACATATTATATTGGTTCAGGCGCATATGATCCACTTTCTGGCGTTACTGCCACTGATTCAACTGACGGTAACATTACAGATCAAATCGTTGTTACAGGTACATATTTATTGGATACTCCAGGCGTGTACACAATTACATTGCGTGTAACGAATTCAAATTTACTTAGAACATCAGTTACCATTCGTTTGACGGTAGCACAAAGTGAAATTCCACTCACACTTGGAACTGATCCAATTGAAATTACATTATGGCATGCAATGGGTGAAGCGAACCAAGCACTGCTTCAAAAGTATGCAGATAGCTTCCAGCTATTGTATCCTAATGTTACAGTAATTATTCCTGCTGGTGTCGGCTCTTATGACACATTAAAGACAAACATGATTAATGCAATTACTGCTCAAGACATGCCTAATCTTGTTCAAGGGTATCCAGACCATGTAGCTGAATATTTAAATGGTAAAGCTGTAGTTAATTTGAATCCTTATATCTATAGTGATCAATGGGGTTTAAATGGAGATAATGCACTTGACGATGTTATTGCTTCATACCTTGAAGAAAACAGTCAGTATGATGCTGCTGGAACATATTATTCTCTCCCATTCAATAAATCTACAGAAATTATGATTTATAACAAGACAGTATTTACTGCACTTGGACTTGATGAACCAGAAACATGGCAAGATATTATTGCAGCTGGTCCAGATCTTAAAGAATATGGTGATGATCTAGCTGAAGCAAAAGTTAGAGCTGCAAATTCAACACTTGGTGAAACCGCTTTAGCTCCACTTATTGCAGCAGCTCAGTCATTGATTGTTCCTTCTTCATATGATTCTACAGGTAATGGATTCATTACATTTACACGACAATTTAATGGTGCGTATACGGGAATTGATTATGCAACATTTAGCGGTGAGTATTTATGGAATGATAATGTAAATACAACTGCAGCAATGCAATTTTTGAAAGATAATAATGACATTATCACATTGCCAGAATTTTGGGATCAAGAATTTGCTTCGGTACCATTCCTTGCCCAACAAACATTTGTAACTATAGGTTCATCCGCAGGTATTAGATATAATATTCCAGCAATTGATCCAACAACAAGTCTTCCAGTATTTGAAATTGCTGTAGGTCCAGTACCTTATAATGCTGATCTTCCTGATGCAAAAGCTGTTATTCAACAAGGAACTAATATTTCATTGATGAAGACGGGCACAGCACAAGAACAACTTGCATCATGGTTATTCTTAAAACACTTAATTAAGACTGAAAACACAACTGACTGGGCTATGAATACTGGCTATTTACCAGTTAGAACCAGTGCATATTTAAGTGCAGCATATCAAACTTTCTTAACTTCTCCTACTGCAAATCAACTTCCTATTTCTATGGCTGCAAACGCTGCATACAAACAATCCGGATATATGTTCTATGATCCAGCATTTATTGGTTCATCTAGAGCACGTGTTCAAGTTGGTTTAGCATTAGAACGTATCATGATTGGCGATGGAAATATTGCAGAAGCACTTCTAGAAGCGTATACTGAAGCTAATTTGGGTGGATCGTGAGAAAATATTATTTCGTTCTACTTATCATAATTTTCGGATTCTTTGCATCATCGTGCGAAGAATCTGAAATTCCAGTTGTAGACAATAAAATTACGTTAATAGATTTAGCAGGAAAAATAGAGGAAGAAATATTAGCACTATATGCGAATGAGGATTTAACTATTACTTTTAGCACTTTGGAAACCAATGATTATTCGGAAAATGAATTTGTTAGATATATAGGATATTCTATTGGAGATCAAGTTGATCCTGGGATAGAAATAAGTATTGAAATCGCAATACCATTAATTACAAGTTTTATTCTTGAAGATTTATCAGGTAAGACACAGGCTGAAATATCAGCAATTTATGCAGATACAGATGTAACAATCACGTTTGTTTTGACAAAAACAAATGATGTTGCACCAGGCTTGTTTGTTTCCTATGTTGGTTATCAATTTGGTGATGAGGTTGATTTTGGAGAAACTATTACTATTCAAATTGCAGAACCGCTTGTTTTGAAATTCACTCTACCCGATTTGGTTGGAATGACTCAAACAGAGATTGAAGTATTATTTGCTGATGTGGACTTAGTTATTACTTATAGAGAAGTTTCATCAAGTGAAGTTCCAGCTGGACAGTTTATTAAATATGGTGGATTTTCAGCAGGAAACGAAGTGAGTTTTGGCACAAATATTAGAATTGACATAGCTGTTTTAGCACCATCTGCACCTACGATAAGCGGAGCTGATGATGAAACTATTTATGCAGCAGTTACAGGTAACCCGCCAACTTTTGATATTTTCGATGGTGTTCATGCTTATGATTATTTAGGAAATGAAATACCACTCGGTGGATTCTTCTTCATTCTTAAGATTGAGGACAGCGCAAGCAATATCATCGAAGCAGTTGATTATTATAGAGTAGGAGATTATACAATTTACTATCAAGCTATAAATTCTCTACTTACCACAACTGTTGAAAGGGTAATTCATATTGTAATTCCACCATTTGATACCGATCAAACAGATGCATTGAGACTTGATGTTACTTATACTGGACTATCATTTATTGATGATGGTATCGGAGAAGTTGAAATTACATCATTTACTGATGCTGACACAACTAATTTTGTTGATGTTGTAAGTGGTGACAAATTTACAGTTCGTTATTTAGGCATTGATGCTCCCGAAGCAACTAGCAAATATGATCCTTGGGGTATCAAAGCAGCTAATTTTGTTCGTGAAATACTGACGAATGCTGATAAGATTATTCTACAGGCTGAAGGCGACAGAACAGATGGCAACGGTAGATATCTTGCTTGGGTGTGGTATATTGTTGATGGCGAAACTAGATTACTCAATTTAGAAATAGTTGAACAGGCGTACGCGTGGGTATCTGGAGCAACCACAACACAATATGCAACTCCATTTGAGATTGCAGGTGCGGAAACTCAGTTAACTGGAAAACGTATTTATGGTGAAATAGATCCAGATTATGATTATAGTACTGAAGGTACACCAATTGAAATAGGTATCCTAATTGATACATTTGATGACTATTTAGCAAGAAAAGTAACTGTAACAGGTATTATCACATCAAAAGTAGGTAATAGTATTTACTTAGAACAAAATGGTAGAGGTATATATATATATACAGGTTATAATCCAACTAATGAACTACAAATTGGTTATGAAGTTACAATTCAAGGGTTAGTTGGTGCTGTATATTATGAAGGAAAGCAATTATCGGATTACAAGTATGAAAATATGCAGCTCGAATCTATCGACAATCCAGTGGTTATAACAACAATTATGGGAAATCAAATCGGAAATTATGTTGGTAGAGTTGTAAATTTTGAAAATTTAACGATTCAAAGTATAGATCCATCTGATACTAATAATGCATATACCATTATTGCGAAGGATGATTTAAACAACACAGTAAACATTCGTGTTGACGACTATACTGCATCATTTGCACCAAGTTATTTATTTGTTTCTGGTGCACACATATCGGTTTTTGGACCTGTTACACAATTTTATTCAACATATCAATTGATGCTACCAGGTTTGGGAAATATAGAGTTCAAGGATTAAAAAAAATATAATGGAGGAAAGTCAAATGAGTAAAAGATTAACGTTTAAAAGCGCATTATCATTCATTGTGATACTATTTACTGCATTTTTTCTTGTTGGTTGTGGCGACACAGATCAAGAACTAGTAGATGCAGCACTCAGTGATGTTGCATTAGTTTTTGCAACAGGAGATAGTGCGACTTCAGTGACACAGAACTTATCATTGCCAACGGCAGTTGGTGAAACAATCACCATTTCATGGTCTTCTGATAAGACTGCAGTCATATCAAATGCTGGCGTAGTTGTACGTCCTGCAGTTGGTCAGCCAGATGCAACAGTTGTTTTAACTGGCACATTGACCATGGGTGAAGCAACAGCAACAAAAGCATTTACGCTTGTTGTTAAAGCAATGGTGCTAACTGATCAACAAACTGTTGATGCGGCGGTTCCTAACGTTGCAATCACATATGCAACTGGTGATAGTGCAACATTAGTCAACGAAGATGTAGTTTTACCTACAGCAGTTGGTACAGTTGTAGTTGCATGGTCTTCTGATACACCTGCAGTAATTTCTAATGCTGGTGTTGTTGTACGACCTGCAAAAGGTGAAGCAGATGCGACAGTTGTTTTAACAGCAACCTTAACTAAGGGTACTGCAACAGCAACTAAAACATTCACATTGGTTGTTCATGCTTTGCAATATACTGATCAAGAATTAGTAGACATGGCAGTTACTGCACTAATGGTTGGTTATGCAGTTGGTGATACTGTTGATACAGTCACTGCAGATGTAACTCTTGCTGCAACATCAAACACAGCAACAGTTGCTTGGGCATCAGATACTCCAGCAGTTATTTCTAACGCTGGTGTCGTTGTACGTCCTGCAAAAGGTGAAGCTGATGTGGTAGTTATCTTAACTGCAACGCTTACTATTGGCGCTGTTGAAGAAACTAAGACATTTACTCTTACAGTCTTAGCTATTCCTTATACTGAAGAAGATGCTACAGCTGCACTTGATATTTCAGGTACAGATCTTGTCTATAATGCTGAAACAAGCAGATACACTACAACAAGTGATATTACTTTACCAGAAACATCATTAGAATTTGATATTGTTTGGACATCTGGAAATGAAACATTTATTGGTGCAAATGGCGTAGTCGTCAGACCAGCATATGGAGAAACAGATTCAACAGTTATCTTAACTGCAACGATTGGTGAAGAAACAAAAGAATTTATTGTTACAGTCTTAGCTATTACAGTTAAACCTGCAGCATTAAAGCTTGCAGATGCAGCGACTATCTTATTGCTTTCTGGCGGAATTGAAGCTGGTGTTGTAACTGGCAAACTAGAATTAGCAACTACAGTTGGTACTGAAGGTGTTACAGTTGCATGGGCTTCAAGTGATACAACCGTTATTACATCTACAGGTAGTGTATATAGACCTGAATTAGGTGAAGAAAATGCAAACGTTACATTAACAGCAACATTGTCTGTTGATGATGAATCAACTACTAAGGTTTTCAATGTTATTGTTACAGCTAGAACAGTTGCAGCAGAATTTTCTGGAACCATAGCTGAAGTCATGGCACAAGCAAAAGACACTTATGTTAGAGTTGTTGGTGTTACGATTTTCGGTGAAGCTTTAGATGGTTTTTATATTGCAGATGCAACAGGTACAGCATTTATATATGGCGCAGCAATTCCTACTGATTTTGATTTTGGTAGTGTTGTTGATATTGAAGGATTTATTGATATATATTATCTTGCAATGCAAATATCTGGTACTGATGCTGAACCAATTTATGTTCTTCCTTCTGACGCAGCAGTAACAGAAGTTGCTTATCCAGAAACAGCAATTGATAGTATTACTTCTATGGCTCTACCTGCAGTTGGTACTGAATTCAATATGATGCCAGTAACCGTTACAGCAAGAGTACTTGTTACAGGAACAGGCAACTATGATGTATTCTTAGTGCCAGTTGATCATAGAGGCGATTTAGATAAGGACACAGCACTTATGATTTATTATAAGTCTAATATTGCAGCTTTAAGACCTTTAGATGGACAAAAAGTTCAAATTGAAATCGTCGTGTCTACCTATCGTACAAATGATCTAGTATGGACTTTTGTCTTCTTACAAGAAGCAGAAGATATTACTATTATTCCAAATACAGATTTAGAATGGATTGAAATTGCTCAAGGCTCATTAGCATATGAATTTGAAAAAGAATATGTCTTAACAGAAACATTCGAATTGCCTACAGATATTGAAGGCGTAGCAATCAGTTGGGTATCAGATAACGAATTGTTTGATGTAACAACTGGCGTTCTTGCAATGCCATTAACTGGACAAGAAGATGTTACATTGACTGCAACACTTACAAAAGGTGATGCTACAGGTGAATTTACAGCTACATTCAAAGCTGGTGACAAACCAGTTCAGACTATAGCAGAAGCACTCGCAGTTTCCACAGGAGATTTAGTTCATGTTGTTGGTGTTGTAACAGCAAATCAATACTATAGAATATTCTTTATTCAAGATGATACTGGTGGTATTGCAATTTATACATCCGATGCTGATCTTATCACTTTCTTAACAACAAATTATGGTAAAGAAGTTGACATCGTTGGTACAAGAGCAGCTAACTATGGTTTAAATGAAATTTCTTATACTCAAATTTACAGTCTTGTCGGTGATGCTACAATGCCAATAGCTGTAAATATTGATTCATTTGAACTAGATGCAACAGCTTTAGCACCATATCAAGGACAATTGGTCGAATTGACTGGTCTTGCAGTTCTTGAAATAGATGAAGATAAATATGGAAATATTAGCGTTACATTATATGATGCAAATGCTAATGAAGAAATTATATTGAAATGGGATTCAAGATTTACATTGACAACAGAAGCAGCTGCTGTATTAGATTCTATAGCTGTTAATGATGTTATTGATATTGTAAATCCACTTGCTTGGGATGGCGGACCTCGTCTATTCTTTACAGATTCTACAACTATTACTAAGCAAGATTTATCAGATGCTGAAAGAGTTGCTTTGGCAAAATCTACAGCTGTTGGATATTTTGAAGATGAATATAATGTAATTACAACTTTAGTTCCATTTACATCTTTATTTGGAGCTACAATCGCTTATGATACTGCAAGTGAATATTTTGATGTAACAACAGGCGAAGTAACTCTTCCTACAATGGGACGTGAAACTGTTAGTATTACAGCCACTATTTCATTCGGCACTGAAACTGACACGGCTACAATTGAGTTTATCGTTGGACCATATCTAATATCGGATGTAAAGGCCGGGGTTGACGATGATGAGTTCCGTATTCAAGGTATAGTTATTTCAAGCCCTTACAACGCTACATATTTTATACAAGATGAATCTGGTGCACTTGCAATATATACATATGATACAGCACTTCAAGCTTTATTAGTCTTAGGTGATCTTGTTGAAATAACTGGTGTTAGAGATTCATTTGGTGGATTAATAGAATTTGCACCAAGTACTGTTGTTGTTTTAGATAATGATGTCACACTACCGGATGCAGTTAATGTTGACTCCTTAGATTTAGACGATGAAGCATTATTACCATATCAATCACAGGTTGTTGTTATGACGCAAATGGTTGTTAATTCAATAGCAACTGGATACAATAATTACTCCGTAATCTTATATAACGCAATCGCTGATGATACAATCGAACTTCGTTATGACACACGTCTTACAATTTCTACAACAGCTCTTGATGTTCTTCATGGCTTAGTTGTTGGTGATATTGTTGACGTTACATCTGTACTTTCGTGGTACTTTACTGGACCTCAATATATCTATACAGAATCTACTATTGTTGTTGATACTCCAGTACCAAGTGCAGAAGCGCTTGCTGCAGTTGATAAAATGAAGGCTGATGCAGATGCAGCAGAACTTACTATTGTTGCAAAAGTTGAAGAAGCAACTACTTTGGACCTTGATGTTTTAGGTACAAATGGTTCCACCATTGTTTGGACATCAACTGATGATTTAGTCATTGATCCAGATACTGGTATTGTTGTTCTTCCAGCAGAAGGTCAAGTCACAATTACTTTAACTGCTACAGTAACATTGAATTTAGCTGAAACTGTAGTTACATTTGATGTATTAGTTGGTGTTCCTTCTGCACCAGTTGTACAAACATTAGATTTATACTTCTCAGAATATATTGAAGGTAGTAGTTATAATAAAGCTATTGAAATTTATAACCCAACTAATGCAACTATAGATTTAACTACTTATACTGTTGAACTTTATTCCAATGGATCAGCTACTGTTGGATTTACAGAAACACTAACAGGAACGTTAAATGCTGGCCAAACACTTGTTCTAGTTTATGCTTCAGCTACGGCAGCTTTTAAAGTTGGTAATTATGTTGAAAGTGCTGTAACAAACTTTAATGGTGATGACACAATTCTACTTAAAAATGATGGTGCTATTATTGATAGCTTTGGACAAAATGGATTTGATCCAGGTACAAGTTGGACAGTGGGCGGTGTTAGTACAGCAAACATGACTTTAATTAGAAAAGCTGCTGTCAAATATGGCGACCTAGATTCAACAAACGTTTTTGATCCAAGTGCTGAATGGGTTGCATTTGAACAAGATACTACAACTTACCTTGGATACCATGCTCCTGATTTATTCATCTCTGAATATATTGAAGGTTCAAGTAGTAACAAGGCATTAGAAATTTATAACCCAACTGTAGAAACTATTGATTTATCAACGTATGTTATTGAACAGTATAAAGGGACTTTAGTTGCAGATTATACATTATCACTCACTGGAACATTAGCTCCAGGTGCTGTATATGTTATAGCTGCTGACCAAGCCAGTACAACTGTACTTGACTTGGCAGATTTAGAACTTTCTTATCCAAGTATTGTTCATTTCACCGGTGACGACACTATAGTTTTAAAAAATGCTACTACAATTATTGACTGTATTGGACAAATTGGATTCGATCCAGGTACTGCATGGGGAGTTTCTACTGTTAGTTATACAGCTGAAATGACGCTCGTAAGAAATGTAGATATTATGCGTGGCTATACAGATGCACTTGCTGTTTACGATCCAACTCTTGAATGGACTTTTTACCCACAAGATACTTTTACTTATCTAGGATCTCATACAGTTAGCTAATTATATTTGATATTTTAAGATTTATAAGACGCATAGATTTTATGCGTCTTTTTCTTTGCTTTATTGTTCAAATGACATCTATAACATTATATGTTATAATACTTATGCCTACGAGGAGATAATTTATATGTTCAAAAAAGTATGTTTTATAATAATAAGTGTAATAAGTATAATAAGCCTTGGGGCGTGTCATCAACCAGTAGAGGAAACTGATGATATCATATTACCTAATCTATCAGGGATGAATAAGACACAAGCACTTGATCAATTTTCTGAGTTTGATCTAAATGTTACTGTAATAGATGTTATCAATAATGATATTATGGTTGGAAGGTTTATTTCTTATAACGAGCCATATATAGCAGGTATGATTGTTCTTCCGGATACAGAAATTATATTGTATTTCGTGAAGCAAGCAAACGAATTACCTGATTTGTCAGGAATGAACCAGACAGAAATTATAGAGGAACTATCCTTAATTGATGTTAATGTTTCTTTTGAGTATATTGATACAAATGCAATCCAAGAAGGACTATTTGTTCAATATGGTGATCTTCTAAAATCTGGAGATATTGTAGATATTGGAACGGAAATTACTATTGATCTTGCAACTCCATTTGATGTTTTAGTTTACTTACCTAATTTGAGTGGACTAAATGAAGCAGAAATAGAAATTAGATTATCAGCAATTGATATTGATTTCGATATACAGACCATTCAAAATAATGATGTATCAGAAGGATATTTTGTTCAATATGAAGGTCTATACATAACTGGTAGCGCAGTACCCTTGGGACAAGCAATTATTGTCTATGTTGCTGAACATGTCAATATGTTGCCAGACCTAGATGGCCTCAATCAGACTCAAATCATCAGCAGATTAGCTAAAATTAGCGTCATCATTGAGTTTAAGGTCACTGCTACAAATGATATAGAAGAAGGATTGTTTGTAAATTATGGCAATGATTTACAATCTGGAGATATCGTTAAGATCAATTCAATCGTTATAATATATATTGCTCAGCCTGTGATAACCGTTAATACTAACTTAATGATCTCTAGCTATCTCGAGGGGGCACTTTTGAATCGAGCAATTGAACTTTATAATGTTTCCGATGAACCGATTGACTTGTCAAACTATAAATTAGTTCTTTATCTTGACGGATTAGAATCAGTTGGGGTAACTATTGATTTGGAGGGAATTCTTTTGGCAAAAGATGTTTATGTGATTGCTCATGAAAACAGCAATGAAAGTATCTTATCGAAAGCTAACTTAACAACACAAAATTTGATTTTTAATGGCAATGATGCAGTTGCACTTCAATATTATAATGATGTTATTGTTGATATTGTTGGTAATATAGGATGGGGTTTATACTATTTAAGCGATCGGACACTGGTCAGAGATGGGTCTGTTTCTCAAGCAAGCGATCTTTTCAATATTGATGAATGGGATGAATACAGATCAGATTATGATGCTATTTTGGGCATACATCCAACGCAATATCCAGTAACGTTCACTTTTGATTCATCATTTCTAACTGTTCCCTTTACTGAGCCCGGCGGAATGATTGAAGTTGAATATGTTTCAATATATGATGGGGATACAGCATATTTTACACCAGGATTTCTTGGAGATAATAGAGTCCGTTTCATCGGAATTGATACGACAGAAATAGGCAGTGGAACATTTGCTATTGCTGCAAGAAACTTTGTTGCATCTTTACTCTCTAATGCAACAACCATATACCTTCAACATGATCCTGAATCTGGAATTGTTGATACATATGGAAGATCACTTGCACTCGTTTGGGCTGATGGTGTTCTCATAAATTATGAGGTCGTTCTTCATGGATACAGTCAAAACAATTATCAGGACCCTACACACGCTTTAATTTTTAATAATATTCCACTCAGCACATGGATGACTAATGCTGAAAAATATGCAAAAGAAAATCACTTAGGAGTATGGGCATAATATGATTAAATATATCAACCGGATTATCTATGCTTTATTGGCAGCATTAGGATTAATGATTGTCTTCAACTTAACCGATTCATACGCAAGAACACTCTATCTTGAAGAGCAGGGAGCAATTGCTATTGAAAATAATGATTACGCATATTTTATATCCGTAAGATTTTATGATGAAGTGCCACTTGTCGAAGAAACAATTACAGTTTCTGACCGCACATTTGATTTGATGATTTATCAAGCTGCATATATTCAGTTAGTAAACGAAACTTATGTTGTTCATGATGGAATTTATATTATGATGCATCAAACGGTAGGCAATTCACTAAATGATTTCTTTACAGTTCGGATTTCTTCGGGAACCAAAATTACGAAAGATTTTATGGGAGTTAAAATATTTAGTTTACCACTTTACTCAGTATTAGATGAGGATACTCAAGCATCTCTACTAAAGAAGAGTGCATTTGAAAGTGATAGTGTTTTTCAAACCATTACCAATATAACTATTTTTCAGGACAATGATGAATTAACACAAATTCCTGTGAATATTGAAGAAACACAATTTACAGTAAAAACCGATATCATCGATTACATCAATTTGAATGGATCTGCTCCAGATGAAGCATTCGGAAATGTATCTATGGCACCTATTATCGAAATTGATACAAGACCTATTGTTTTTCGTAATATTGCTATCTATATCGTTTTCGCTATCGGAGTGACAGTTTTAATCTTCACAGCACGCAAGAGACTAGGTAAAAAAGAGCCTACAATAGGCGTTAAACAGGATATTGAAAAATTAGTAGAACAGGATAGAAAAGAGCGATGAATATCGCTTTTTTCTTCTATTTATGATATACTATTCTAATATAATTGAGAAAGGAACTTACATGAATATTAAAACAAAAATCTATGAAATGATTAAAACTTACAAGGTAATTATCATTCATAGGCATTTAAGACCAGATATGGATGCAATCGGTAGCCAATATGGCCTATATTTAACGATCAAGGCTAATTTTCCTAATAAATCAGTATATGTTGTTGGTGATGCTAGCGACATGAGCTATCTATCAACAATGGATGATATACCTGATGAAACCTATCGAGACGCATTAGCAATTATTACAGATGTTTCGGTGACTAAACTAATTAGTGATGATCGGTATAATCTTGCTAAAGAGCGCATTATTATTGATCACCATCAAAACGATACAGATGTATCTAATGTTTCAGTTTTTTATAAAGAACCAACTTTCGCTTCCGCATCTGAAATGATTGTTGATTTAATCAGAACCTTTAAATTAATAGTTACACCAGAAGCTGCAACTTATCTTTACGGAGGTATGGTTACTGATACTGGAAGATTTCTTCATCTAAATGATGCAAGCAAAACATTTGAACTTGCAGCTTACATTACAAGATTCAACCCCAATATTCAAGAGTTCTATGCATATATCTATACTGAACCTCTCCAAAAAAGACTTACAAAAAATTTATTTTCAACTTTTGAGACAACAGAAAATGGAGTTGCGTACAGAAAAAATGATGCTGAATTGATTAACAAAAGTGGATTGGAGTTTCAGTCTATAAGTCGAGGTATGGTTAATCAAATGGCGGGTATCAAAGAGATTCCTATTTGGGCAAACTTTACAGAAGACGTTGAAAATAATGTCATCGTTGGAGAATTTAGAGCAAGAGGTATTACCATTGTTGACATTGCCAAGAAATATGGTGGTGGTGGACACAATCAGGCTTGTGGAGCAAGTTTTAAGAATTGGCGAGATGTTGATTTAATTATCAAAGATTTAGACGAAAGGGCAAAATTACATGCAAAAGATACTAAATAAAATTAAAGAATATAATACGATTATCATTCACGGACACAAAAGACCAGATGGGGATTGTTATGGATCTCAATTTGGATTAAAAAATATTATAAAAAATTCATTTCCGGATAAAAAAGTTTATGTCGTTGGTCAAACGAGTGCTTTTGTTGATTTCATTGGTAAAATAGATGAAATCACTGACGAAACTTATCAAGGTGCTTTAAGCATTGTTGTAGATACGGCAGTTGAAGATAGAATTAGTGATCCACGTTATTCGTTAGGCAAAGAGATTATTAAAATTGATCATCATATTCCCGTTGATGATTATGGCGATATTAGATGGGTTGATACAAATTTTCCTTCATGTGCACAAATGATTGCGTATTTTTACTACAAAAATAAAAAAGAATTAAAATTATCATTAGATGGAGCAATCGCAATGTATACAGGAATCGTCACTGACACAGGGAGATTCCGTTTTAGAGGTGTTTCTAACCTCACACATAAAATGGCTGGCATGTTACTAGATAAGGGCGTAGACGTCGAATACATAGACTCAAAACTCAGTAAAGAATCCTTAGAGATGATTGGTCTTAAAGGATATGTATATAGTAATTTTGTTACAACGAAGGGCTTTATCTATTTGAAGATGACAAGAGACATCATAGATAAATTCCAAGTAACTGATGAGCAAGCTGCATCTGTTGTGGGCTTGTTAGGCGGTATTGAAGGATTTCCGGTATGGGCGTTATTTATTGAATACCCAAATGAAGTTAGAATTAGATTGAGATCTAATGGTCCTACAATCAATGAACTAGCAAATAGATTTGGTGGAGGCGGACACGCAAAAGCATCAGGAGCAAGATTAGAAAGTTGGGATCAACTTCCAGAATTTATTGCCGATGTTGAAGCTGTAGTAAAAGCTTATAACGAAGCATAAAATGCAAAGCTGTCAAACGATTATCGTTGAAAAACCAAAACTTCCTTTAGCTGATATTGAAAGAAGTTTAACGAAAACGTATAAAAAAGATATTTTAGTACCATTTGTCAAAGCAATCAATGAATATGAACTCGTTGAACCAGGAGACAAGATTGCTGTTGCCGTTTCAGGTGGGAAAGATAGTTTAATACTAGCAAAACTATTTCAAGAATTAAAAAAACATAATAAAATAGACTTTGACCTTGTTTTTCTTTCAATGGATCCCGGGTTTAGAGCAATCAATCGTGAATTACTCGAAAGCAATACGAAATATTTGGATATTCCAGTAATTATTAAAGAATCAGAGATTTTTAATGTGATAGGTAAAATTGCTAAAGAAAATCCTTGTTATATGTGTGCAAGAATGAGAAGAGGATTTTTATATAAAGCAGCCCTAGATTTGGGATGTAATAAATTAGCTTTGGGTCATCATTTTAATGATGTGATAGAAACAACTTTGATGAACATGTTTTATAATGGGCAATTCATGACGATGGTTCCCAAAATAGAAGCTGATAACTTTGAAGGAATTGAATTGATTCGGCCCATGGTGTTCGTTAAAGAACATGATATTATCAGATGGGTTAAACATAGTGGAATTCAAGCAATGAATTGTGGATGCACAGTCGTAGCTGAAAAAACCTCTTCAAAGAGACGCGAAATCAAACAGTTGATTGAACAATTAAAGAAAGATCAACCTGATGTTGATCAACTCATTTATAACTCAGCAGCAAATATAAACTTGGAAGCTATTTTAGGCTACCATCAAAATAATACGAACAAAGTACATTTTAATCAAATCTATAAAGAAAGGAGAAAACAAAAATGATTTTAGATTTCGATTTAACCTTAACTGAAGTATTAATAAAAATATTATTACCACTCGTTATCGTTTTTCTTATTGGATCGTTTATTGGACTTGAAAGACAAAATGTTGGGAAAGCAGCAGGTTTATCTGCACACGTATTGGTTGCAATGGGTGCTGCAGGTATCGCTATTATGCAGCGTTTGATGTTTGAGTATCAAATTGATCTACAATTGATTACTGGAGTTAATATTGATCCAGAAGGACAAAGAGTTATTGCACAGGTTATCACAGGTATTGGGTTTATCGGCGCTGGTGTCATTATCAAGGATCAGACAAATGTTGTCAAAGGTATTACAACCGCAGCTACTTTGTGGTTTATGGCAATGATTGGATTGATTTTAGGTAGTGGGTATATCTTAGTAGGTTCAATATTAGGATTGTTCATCGCTGGTTTTATTGCTATAAGAGATTTGCATCGTGGATTTAATCCATTTAAAGGAAAACCATTTCAGCATCCGAAAAAAATAAAGGAACCCAAAAAAGAATGAACTTTGATACAATTGCTGCAATATCAACAGCATATGGTACAGCTGGAATCTCAGTGATTAGAATCAGTGGAGATTCAGCAATCAAGGAATTCAATCAAATATTTAAAGGGTGTGATTTAACAGAAGTTAAAAGTCACACGGCTCACTATGGTCATATCTTAAATGAGGACGGGAGTTACTTAGATGAGGTAATGATTACAGTGCTCAAAGCACCTAAAACATTTACTGCTGAAGATGTGGTTGAAGTATCCACACATGGTGGTATTTTGATTACTCAAAAGGTTTTAGAAAGAATTTTATCCTTAGATATTCGATTAGCTGAACCTGGAGAATTTAGTCAAAGAGCATATTTAAATGGACGAATAGATTTAGTTGAAGCCGAATCGATTATGGATTTAATTCATGCGAAAAGTGAACAAGCCTTAAAGATAGCAAATCTTGGTGTACAAAAAGAAACTTCAAAACTGATTAGAAACTTAAGATCGAAACTATTAACCATTATTGCTCAAATAGAAGTTAATATTGATTATCCCGAATATGATGATGCAATTGTAATGAGTAAAGAAATTATTAAACCGGATACTTTAGCACTCATCAAAGAAATTGATGAACTACTTAAGGAGTCTGGAAAGAATCAAATGATTAGAGAAGGTGTCAAAACCGTAATCATCGGTAAACCAAATGTTGGAAAAAGTAGTTTACTAAATGCGCTTATTGATGAAGATAAAGCAATCGTTACTGAAGTTGAAGGAACAACAAGAGATACAATTGAAGCTTACGTTAATATCAATGGTGTCACATTGAATCTAATTGATACCGCAGGGATAAGAAAGACAATTGATGTTGTTGAACAAATTGGTGTAAACCGCTCTATGAAGGCACTTAACGAAGCTGAGCTAGTACTACTTGTTTTGGACCAATCGAAAGTATTGACGAAAGAAGATAAAGAATTATTAGCATTAACAAAGCATAAAAAAAGAATTATTATTGCTAATAAATCTGATTTGCCTAGTGTACTTCAGATGAATGACGCCATATTAATTTCAACACTTACAAGAGCAGGACTTAAAGCGTTGGAAAATGCGATCCTTAAACTATTATCTTTAGAGGATATTGAACAAAGAGACTTTAATTATTTGTCAAACGCTAGACATATTGCTAAAGTAAATGAAGCAAAGAAAGCTCTAGAAAATGTTTTAAAATCTATTGATCTCGATATGCCTGTTGACGTTTATGCGATTGATTTGACGAGTGCTTGGAGACTTTTAGGAGATATTTTGGGAGAAAATTATCAAGATGATTTATTGAATGAATTGTTCTCTAAATTTTGTCTTGGGAAATAATTTAGTTTCAAATTTATAAAATTAGTTTTAGCCATATTATAAGATATAATATGTGTTATAATGGTAAAAGAAAGAAAGCGAGGGAACATCAAATGGCATACATTGCTTTATATCGTGCATACCGTCCAAAAGCTTTTAGTGAAGTGTCTGGACAAAAGGTTATAATTAAAACACTACAAAATGCATTGTTGCATGAAAAGATCGCCCACGCTTATCTATTTAGTGGTCCTCGTGGAACAGGTAAAACAAGTATTGCAAAAATATTTGCAAAGGCTGTTAACTGTCTCCATCAACCAACAAATGAACCATGTAACACATGTGATATTTGCAAAGGAATTGATAAGGGTGACATTCCTGATGTCATTGAAATCGATGCAGCATCAAATAATGGTGTAGATGAAATTAGAGACTTAAGAGATAAAGTCAAGTATATGCCAAGCGTCGCTAGATACAAGGTTTATATCATTGATGAAGTCCATATGTTAACACCAGGTGCATTTAATGCATTACTTAAAACGTTGGAAGAACCTCCTAAGCATGTCATCTTTATTTTAGCAACAACAGAAGTTCATAAAATCCCACCAACAATTTTATCGAGATGTCAGAGATTTGATTTTAAAAATATTGAAACGACTGATATCATTGAAAAATTAGATGAGATTGCCGTTAAAGAAAAAATAAGCATTACACCTGAAGCAATTCATGCGATTGCTGTTAATTCAGAAGGTGGATTAAGAGATGCAATCAGCTTATTAGACCAAGCAATTTCTTTTGCTGATGAAACGATTAGTGAAGATGATGTACACCAGGTTTCTGGAAGTGTATCAAAAAAAGCACTTACGGAAATGCTGCTTGCAATATCAAGTAAAGAAATTAGTAAGGCAATGATCCTTCTTAAAAATCTTATTGCTGAAGGGAAGGAAATCACAAGAATTGTTAATGACTTAATTTTAGCTCTTCGTGATATACTTATAGAAAAATCAACAACTGTTGATTTACCCAAATATAGTGAATTAATCAGTGTATTTTCATTTGATCGAATATATTTCTATTTAGATGTACTTAATCAAGCACAACAAGATATGAAGTGGACACATCAAAAACGCGCTTATGTTGAATTAGCACTTATCAAAATGATGGAACACCAAACACTCAGAACAATTGATTATGAAGCAACTATTCTAGATATGAAAGCTAGCATTCAAGATCTTAGAGAGCAAATAAAAATTCAGCCTAGAGAAGTTTCAAAGGTTAACAAAAAACCTTTAGTAACAATTAAAGAAGTTGAAAGCATCATGAATAATGATGATAAAAAGAAGAAAGCTTTAATGCAGTCAGGATGGGATCATCTAAAAGACTATCCAAAATCACATCTCAAGATGGCAGCATATTTATTATCACAAGCTGAGCTCGAAGCAGTTTCTAATTCAATGCTCCTGGTTTTTAATGATATTAGTTCTTGCAAAAGAATCTTAGAACCAGAAACAAAAGCATTGGTTTTGGAAATCCTTAATAGCAAAAAACATTTAATTGATGACTACGTAGCCATTCTTAAAACGGATTGGTTAGTAATCAAAGAGGTTTACCTAGATTTGTGGAAAAAAGGGCAGAAAAAGCCAAAATTGCCACCATATGACCTCAAATTATATATTGATATTGAGTCCAAAGATAAAAAGGAACCAGAAATCATAGCTTTGGCTAAAGAATATTTTGGGGATAAAGTTACAATAAAGGAGTAAAAGTATGAATCCAAATATGTTAAGTAAACTGAAAAAAATGCAGAAACAAATGGTAGAAGCACAAGAACAACTTGAAAGAAAAGAATATTTCGGAAAAGCAAGTGGTGTAATTGTTATAATGCAGGGAACAAGACAAGTCATCGATGTACAAATAAATGCTGAAATATTAGAAGAAGTTGAATTGTTACAAGATGCAATATTACTTGCTGTTAATGATGCACTAAAACAAATAGAAAAAGACCAAGAAGAAACCATGAGTCAATTTAGCGGTGGTTTGGGAGGATTTGGATTTTAATGTATCCCAATATTTTAAAGAAAATCATTGAGGATTTTCAAAGATTGCCAGGAATAGGAGAAAAAACTGCAGAACGTCTTGCATTACATTTGATCAGTCATTTCGATGATCACGATATCTTAGCATTTTCTGATCATCTGAAAAGATTAAAGGAAGAAATTAAATACTGTTCAGTTTGTCATATGATCACTGATCATGATATCTGTGATATTTGCAAAGATCAAGATAGAGACCATGAAACGTTAATGGTTGTTGCTGATGCTAGAGATGTTTTTATTATGGAAAAGATGAAAACATATCAAGGTGTTTATCATGTTTTAGGGGGATTGGTTGATTTTTCTAGAGGAATCACTGATAAAGACCTTAATATTGAATCTCTTGAGAAACGCATTAAATCTGTTAAAGAAATGATTATAGCAACTAACGGTACTGTAGAAGGTGAGATGACTGCTAAGTATCTAAAATCATTATTTGCAGATGAATCATTATCGATCACTAGACTTGCTTCTGGGTTACCTGTCGGTGCAGAATTAAAATATGCAGATGAACTTACTTTAAGACAAGCAGTTGAAAATAGAAGAAAATATTGAAATCATTACTAGGAGGAAAAAACGATGTGGGAAGCAGTTACAGGATTTTTAGAATCAATTTATGGCAAATTCAATGGATTTTTACAGAGCTCTCTTGATATTGATGGTAAACTAACCGGTTTATACGATCAATTCGTATCTCCACTTCCAGAACTTATCAAAATTGTTGGTGCAGTTTTTGTAGGAATTATCCTTGTACTTGGAACGTTAAGCTTTGTTAAAAAGATGCTTAAATTGTTTATCGTTCTCGCAGTCATACTTGCTATCGTTTTACTAATTACACAATTAAATAAATAACACTTGCAAAATGATAATGATTAGTATACAATATATACGGTTTTAGGAGGAAGAAATGAACGATAAAATGAAATCATTAGCAATGCTTGATGTTGCTGAAGCATTACTGAAAGAACAAGAAGGTCCAATGACCATTCAACAACTCATTAAATCAGTTGTTGAAATAAAAGAAGTTTCAATGGATGACATCGATAAATTAACTCAGTTATACATGGATATCACGCAAAGCGCGAAATTTGTGTATTGTGGTGATGATCACTGGGATTTAAAGGAAAGAAATTTAGAACTTTGGGACAAAGATGGTTTTGCTTTTGTTCGCGCTGAAGAAACTGTTGAAGAAGAGGAAGAGGAAGAGGAAGACTTAGACTTTACTGAATTCATTCTTGAAGAAGAGGAAGAGGAAGAAGTAGTCGAAGTTGATGATGAAGAAGAAAAAGTTGAAGAAGCTGACAAAGAAGAAATTAAAGAAGAAAAAGCATATATCGAAATAGAATTACCAATTAAGTCTACAGATGATGATGATGCGGATGAACCCGAAGTTGAATTTGACGATGAAGGTTACAATGAAGATGACTATAATGAGATTATGGATGATTATGAAGATATGTACGACAAATAAAAAATAGAGTATTATGAACCTCAAATCAGGTATGCGTATGCTACGTATACCTTTTTTATTGGATTTTTAGATTTAAGTATATAATGGATTTGAAGAAAGGGTGTTGAACATGCCAAACGTATTAGAATATATAGGTTATATTGCATCATTAATTGTATTAATATCATTATTGATGAGTTCAGTTAAAAAACTAAGATGGATTAATCTATTAGGAGCTTCCATTTTTGCAGTATATGGATTTTTAATTAATGCACTTCCCGTTGGATTTATGAATTCAGCTATAGTCATTGTGAATATTTATTATTTATTCATCATGTATACAAAAAAAGATTATTTCACATTACTAAAATTAGGCAACCAAACTGAGTATTTCAATCATTTTATGTCATTTTATAAAGAAAATATTCGATCATTCATGGAAGTAGAAAACAATTTAGACGATCCTAAGTATATTAAACTATTCATATTAAGAAATACAATTCCTGCAGGAGTTGTTGTTACTAAGATTAAAAATGAAACGACTCTTGAGATTGTCATCGATTATGCTGTCCCAGCATATCGTGATTTTAAAATCGGCAATTTTCTTTATGAAGGTCAAAAAGATTTCTTTATTTCTCAGGGATATGATACTTTAATTTCCAAACCCGGAAATGATAAGCATCAAAACTATTTAAAAAGAATGGGATTCATTCCTGAAACTGTTGACGATGAGTTTTATTTCTTAAAGAATCTTAATGAGTAAACATATAAGTAATTAACGATATTAAAAATCTCCAAAAATTAGGAGATTTTTTTATGAAAATATTGAATTTGATTTATACACATTTGTTATTTTCCACATTTATCAATCAAACAGATAAATAATGTTAATATGTGAAGAATTACACGGTTAAAATTGATTGCTAAAAGCAAAGCTTTGTATTATAATAGACTTGACCAAATTCTAAGGAGGAATAAAATTATGGCAGTTGTATCAGCAAAAGAAATGTTACTTAAAGCTCACAAGGAAGGTTATGGTGTTGCTCAAATCAACATTAATAATTTAGAGTGGACCAAAGCAGTACTAACAACAGTAGAAGAAATGAAATCTCCAGTTATTCTAGGTGTATCTGAAGGTGCAGCTAAATACATGGGTGGTTATAAGACAGTTATGGCTATGGTAAGATCATTGGATGAATATTACAATGTTACTGTACCGGTAGCTGTTCATTTAGATCATGGAACATATGAAGGATCATATAAAGCACTAGCTGCTGGATTTACATCTATTATGTTTGATGGCTCACATTATCCATTTGCAGAAAATTTAGAAAAAACTAAAGAAATCGTTGCTGCATGTCACGCTAAAGGCGTTTCAGTAGAAGCTGAAGTTGGAGCAATTGGTGGAGAAGAAGATGGTGTTATTGGAATGGGAGAAATCGCAGATCCAAAGGAATGTAAAGCAATAGCAGCAACTGGTGTTGATATGTTTGCGGCAGGCATTGGTAATATCCATGGTAAGTATCCAGCAAATTGGAAGGGTTTAAATTTTGAAGTTCTTGAAGAAGTTCAAGAAGTTACTGGTGGAGTACCTCTAGTTTTACATGGTGGAACTGGAATTCCAGCTGCTATGGTTCAAAAAGCTATTTCACTTGGTGTATCTAAGATTAATGTTAATACAGAACTTCAATTAGTCTTTGCAGCAGCAACACGTAAATACATCGAAGAAGGTAAAGATTTAGTAGGTAAAGGCTTTGACCCAAGAAAACTTTTAGCTCCTGGCTATGAAGCAATGAAAAATATTATTAAAGAAAAAATCGAAGTATTTGGTTCTGCAAATAAAGCATAAGTAGGTGATTATATGCGTGATGAAAGAATTTATCACGAGTACGCAAATTGGAAAATTGAAAATCATGAGTTACTAACATACTTAATTGAAAGCAATTCTGATTTGATTATGCGTTTTAAACATGTCATTGATGTCATTGACTATTTGTATAATAAGCTCATTGATGACAAAAATTATAGTGATGATGAAGAACATATTTTTGAAACTGGATTTTATTATATGTTTGATCAAATTGAAGAGATTACTGGACTACTCAAAAAATCATACCACAACAATATTCAAAACCTTGAGGAAAGAGCAAAAGATGTTAACCTGTTGCTCAGCACGATTGATTTTCAAAACGAACTTCTAGGTGTGGAGAATTTTGAACAAGTTGATATGGATAAATTGATAGACTTTGAACAAGACATTATGAAGAAGCTTGAAAATAAAGAAGAAGTTCCAATCTTCATGTTTGAAAAACTAGATGAAATGACATTTGAAATGTTTCAAAAATTAAATGTTGAATATTATGCAATTAATGATATATTTCTAGATATTGCAGATGAATTAGGGATTCTTTAAAAATAATCAAATAGATAAAAAAAGCGATACGTTCAAGAGAACGCGTCGCTTTTTATTTTTTGTTAAATCTTAACCTTATGCAGGTTCTTCAGAGCCAACTGTAGGTAGCATATCCATTAATGCATAAAGTCGATCAATATCAACTTGAGTCATTACAGTGAAATCGAGCAATGCGATTGCATGTATTTCAGCAAATAAATCAGTAAACATTGTTTCAACATCACCAATCATTAAATCTACGTCTTCAACTGTTGATTCATTAAGTACTAAAACATCAGCATTCTTTAAGATGTTATCACTAACAATTGTAATCGATGTGAAGATGAGCGCTTCATTAAGCGTTGTAAGTGTATCATCTAGTGCTAATACTAAAAGAGCTATAGACGCATCGTCACCTGTGATATTCCAAGTAGCCACGACTGATAAATCTAAACCATCAATTGCAGCAACTAGATCTTCTTCAATGCTAATAATGTTAACAATAACAGTTGATACTGGAACTAGCAGTGCATTAAACATGATATTAACATCAGCGGGTTCCATTGTAGCATCCATTGATAATTGAACAACTAGTGGAATTCTAACAAGTTTTAATAAAGTTTGTACATTAGCTATATCAAGAGTATCAATGATAGCTGCATTATAATTTAATGCTTGAGCTATTAGTGCTTCAACATCAGCTACGAACAATGGATCTGTTAAATCACCAGGACCATTATTAACCAAATCATAGATATCCAAGAACATTTGTCCTTCATTTGATAGGAATTCATCAACAACGTTTCCACCAATAGAACCAATAACTTGAGTAGCAGCAATGATATTATCATAATCTGCAAGAACTTCATCTATGACTAAGGACACTGTTGCAAATTCATCAGGATCCATTTGAGGTTCCATTTGATCTTTAGCAATACCTGCCAATAAGCCTAATAATGTTTCAATTTGTCCATCTGTGAATAATGCATTTACTGCATCAAACTTAATACTATTTTCAGTCTTGAAGGTATCAAGATAAGTACCAACATAAACTGCAAGTTCAATCACTTTGTCGAAATCTACAATATCTGGTTCTGTATACATGTAGTTGTCAAATTCATCATAGACATCAATTCCAGGAGTAACCATACCATTTGCAATTGAAACAATATCAATAACAACAGTTTCATCAACATCATTTAATAATGTGAATACCAAGTCAAGCATTGTTGAAACTGGAACGAGCATTGCATCGAATGTTGTATCAAAATCAGTAATTTCGATTTCTTGCATCATTAATCCAATCTTCAATGGAACTCTAAGTGCATTAAGTAATGCTTCAATAGACGCTTCATCAAGTTCATTTAATAGTGCGGCTTTATAATCAACCATTTGAGCAAGTACGGCTTCAACATCAGCTAGGAATAATGGATTATCTAAATCACCAGAACCATTATTGATCAAATCATATAGATCCAAGAACATTTGTCCTTCATTTAATAAGAATTGATCAACAACACCAATACCTGCTGAATGTATAACTGCAATGGCGTCAACTATTACATCATAATTTGCAAGGACTTCATCTATCACTGCAGATGCCATAGTAAATTCATCAGGATCCATTTGAGGTTCCATTTGATCTTTAGCAATACCAGCCAATAAGCCTAATAATGTTTCAATTTGTCCATCTGTGAATAATGCATTTACTGCATCAAATTTAGCACTATTTTCAGTCTTGAAGGTATCAAGATATGTACCGATATAAACAGCGAGTTCAATAGCTTTTTCAAAATCTACATCATCGCCATTACAATAATATTCATCCCAGTATTCGTCATAATAACATTCACCAGGAGTAACCATACCATTGGCAATTGAAACAATATCAATAACAACAGTTTCATCAACATCATTTAACATTGTAATTACCAAGTCAAGCATTGTTGAAACTGGAACGAGCATTGCATCGAATGTTGCATCAAAATCAGTAATTTCAATTTCTTGTATCATTAATCCAATCTTCAATGGAACTTTTAATACTGCTAATAATGTTTCAATAGATGTTTCATCTAATTCATTAAACATTGCTGCTTTATAATCAACCATTTGAGCAAGTACGGCTTCAACATCAGCTAGGAATAATGGATCATCTAAATCTCCAGAACCATTATTGATTAAATCATATAGATCCAAAAACATTTGTCCTTCATTTAATAAGAATTCACTGACAACACTCATGCCTACAGTATTGATAACGTCAACTGCTGCCATGATTTCTGTGTAATTATCTAGAACTTCATCTATAACCATAGAAGCCATCGCGTAACTATCTGGATCCATTTCTTGTGCCATGACTGTCTTGATTGAATTAGCAAACAAGTTAACTAACTCTTCAACTTGTTCATCTTCAGATAAACCAGTTAAAGTTTCAAATTTAGCAGCATTATCAAGTGTAAAGGTATCAATATAATTTCCTACATAGACAGCAAGTTCAATAGCTTTTTCAAAATCTACGTCATCGCCATCACAATAATAATCTTCCCAGAATTCGTCATAATAACATTCACCTGGAATAACCATGCCATCAACAATATCCATGACATCTTGAACGGTTTGTTGATCGATACCATCAATAAAGGTTAATGCCAAATCAATAGTTGTATAATCAACTTCACCTAGGAAGTCAGCGTAAGGTAGATAATCTTCAACTGTTGCGACATCAAATGCATCAGCAACAGTAAATAATAAAGTATAAATTCCAGCAAAATCCTCACTTGAAGGTAATGTTGTTAATAAAATATCAACAACCTCATCTTTTAGCATGAAGTATTCTGGCATCGTAAGTTCGCCGTTTTCCATGAAGTTATCTAGTAGACCAACCATTGATATTGGAACTGTATCATAAATTAATGTTAAATAATCAACAACACCAGTTGCAGAATCCATAACGAGATCTTTTTCATCAGTTAGGAAAACTGATAGTTCATTCATTGTTGCTATTTCATTTTCACGACGAACGATATCTTCATTGCGATACATGATTGATTCATATCTCCAAGCGATATCATATAAACTGTTGAGTGGATAACTATTGATAAATGTTTCTAGAAGCGTTCCATTTCCTGCAATCATAGCATCTAAGAGAATATTATAAAACATTTGGAGATATTCATCACCATCTTCTAAGTAGAAGGGGTCATTAAAACTATATCTCAAATCAGATGCTAAATACTGTAAATTATTAAGAACATTTCCAGTATTTTCATATTCACCGGTTAGGAAATATGTAAGTTGAACAAGTTCTTCAGGAGTAGCATAAACAGCTAATTGATCATATATAGCAGTAAAATCAAGAAGAGCTTGTGCATCTGATATTTCTTGTTCTAGGTCGAGAATGTCTTGTTCGTTATATGCAATATAATCTTCAAGATCACCAATATGAATTGTTACACCAACAATAGCAAGCTCATAAAGCATTGTAGCCAGGTCTGTTGAACTCATATCGAACATGTCATAAGAATCAATTTCAGCCATCATAGCTGACATACTATCAATTGTTTGCATGCGAGCTGGAGTAGTTGCAACATGTGCAAATAAAGCAAGAGCTTCAACTTGGGTCATACCCATTTCTACAACAGCGGTACTATATGCATAAACCATTTGAGACATATCTAAGTAATCTTGATATTCATAATCATCCTCAAAATCTTCTGCAACCATATCAGGTTCATAAGTCGGATCAAGAAGTGCTAATGAATTCGCATAGATTTCACTTAGATTTGCACTTTCAATAAAGTAATTTAATACTGTCGAACTAGCAGATAAATCAGTACCTGCTTTAGCGGCTACAAAGACATCATGATCACCAGGTGCTAAGTCTAAAGTTGTAAGATCATAAGTAGTTACTGTAACAGTATAGCTGTCTTCATCCACATATACGACATAACTATCAGCGCCAGCTACAGCACTCCAAGTTAAGATACCAGCTGCAATTGCCACATTTTGTGGAACATCAAGTGTCGTTCCTCCAACAAAGTAACTCACTGTTGTAGAAGGTGATGAGGCATCCGTGCCTATCATTGCTACGACAAATACAGAATAATTTCCCTCTGTTAGAGTTAATGTTGATAAATCAAAAGTAGTCACCGTTACAGTATGTGTTTCTGTACCAACATGAACGACATAGCTGCTGGCATCAGTTACAGCACTCCAAGTAACAACACCATCATTAATAGCAACGTTTTGCGGAACACCTATAACCACCGCCTCAACTACAAAGTTAATTGTTGTCGATGGCTCGGAAAGGTTTAGACCTTGCGTTGCTACAATATGAACAGGATAAGTCCCTACTGGCAAGTCAAGGGTATTAAGATCAAAAGTAGTCACCGATACAGTATAACTATTTGAGTCAACAATAACAGTATAAGCTGTAGCATCTGTCACGGCATCCCAAGTCAGTACACCATCTGTAATTGTAACATTTTGCGGGGTGTCTAATGTAATTGCTATTTCACCAGCACAACTAACTAATACAAATGAAATCAACAATAATAAAGTGACACGTAATAATTTTTTCACTATAAATCTCCTCCTTTTTATAAAATCCAAAACAGCAAATACACATCTCTTCCCCTTATTTCTGAAAATAAGAGAGTGTACAAATGAAATAACAACATGATAAAAATATCGTATTGCAACATAAATATGTAATGATTACGTATATTATACTATCTTTCATGTATGAAATACAAACTTAGCATGTTACTTATTAAAAATTAGAAAAAAGTTAATATGTTTTTACAACATCGCTTGGTTTTATTCTCAAAACACCCCAAAGATAAATAATTTTAGTAGCAATAAAAACCAAAAGAATAATAAAACTTCCTAGTAAAACAGATTTTAGCGATAATTGAATATTTTCATATTCTCCAGAAATTAGTATTAACTGACTCAAAACACCGGATAGAAGAATGAAACTGAAAATAGAAGTTATCATGAGAATGAAAAATAGCAAGGCGCTCTCTTTTGTAAGCATAGCAAGCATTTTTCGTTTTGAAAAACCCAAAACATATAAGCGAGCATATGAATCCTTCATTTGTTCCAAGAGTAGAATAGAATGATTGAAGATGGAGAGAATAAAACATCCTATAATTGTTGATAGAATAATAATCATATAATCTGTCACGGTTTGCAGCTCTGATATTTTTGAATCAACTACGAGTTGAAAATCTAAGATATAAACCATATTTTTACTATAAAGGTTGATGAGTTCATTCTTTAGCGTTTCTTTATTTGCGCTTGCATTAACGAAAATTGCATTTTGACTAACATCATCATAGATAGGAAACAAATGAAGATTAACAAGTGCCATATCCCCAATTTCCTTTTTAAAAAAGCCACCAATTTCAAATGATTCATGAGGATGTAAGGGGCTAATGTTTAAATGGATTATTTCACCAATCTGCATAGCGTAAAGCATTTGAAATCTTTCAGGTAATAAGATGACTAATTTTTGTGTATTCGAGAGATTCTCAAGTGACTCAGAAGATAAATCAAAATTAAAATAATCTGATAGGTCTTGAGAATCTATTGATATGACACTACTGATATTTTGTTCAAAATCCACAAAATTAATACTCTTTAGATATCCGACTTTGGCAACATCATCAACATTATCCAACATCTCTATTTGGTTAAAGGTTTCATCATAACGACTAATAAAATTAGTTAAAATGAAATCAACTTTAAATTCGTTTTCATAATTGCTAATTCGCTTATTCATATGATCATTCGAAAGAACGAGTAAAAAGATGCTCACAAAGCACACCAGCATGACAGCAATGTATTGATAGAAGGATTTCTTTGCAGATAAAATTTTAAATTGAAGAGCAAAAATTAAAGGTTTCTTTTTAATATATTTTATCTTTGAAAATAGATAGATGAGTAAAAAAGCGAGTGAAAACAAAATAGCAATTATTGATAATGATTGAATAATTGCTTCACACTCTCCAAATAACGGATTCGTAACACTTAATTTTGGAATAAAATAGATAAATAAAAATGTGATAAAAATAATTAACTGAGGAATGAATTTGATTTCTTTTTCTATACCTTGGCTCATTGTTTGCTGTATCGACGATTCCTTATTAAACACAGTGAAATAATAAAATGAAGTTAATATATATATTACAGAAGCAATCAGCGCTGACCAAAGAATTGATGATAATTCCAACTGGTAACTTGCAGATGATCCTACATAACGCAACCCATTCTGCATTACAGCATTAGAAATAAACACAGATAATATCAAAGAAAGCGTAAAGAAAAATAATATCTCAATAAGAACGACCCCATATGAAAACCAATGAGATCCCCCAAGTAATTTAACAATAGCAAATCCCTTTTTCTTTTCTTGGAAATATAGTAGAAATGTTGTTTGCATTACCAATAAAATTACCAAGACAACAATAACTACAATAAAGTTGAAAAAAGAAGAAGTTCTTCTAACTAACTGATTAAGCGCATCTTCATCAATTGACTGTTGAAAATTCAAACCCGAGAATTGAGTTATTGAAGAAATATTTTGCATGGCTTGTTCTGTTTGTGTTCCACTTTTCACTTCAAAATAAACTTGATTATAAAAATTAGTTAAAAGAATTGGATTTAAAGAACCCAATGAGGGATTTAAAGCTGATAAGAAAAACGATAAACTTCCTTCTTTATTTAGATAGATTGTTTCACCTTGAAATAATCCACCATCATCTACGATATCAACGATATTATATTCTTTAGTTAAATCTCCCAAAAATAGTGTTAAATAATCACCAGCTTCTAATTGATATGAATCTGAAAGACTTCGTGTAATAATAACCTCATCATCTTCTAAGGTGGCATTGGTGTAGTGAATTGGATTTGTTACCTTTATGAAGTTATCTAGAGTTGAAGCCATGGTTTTAACATATTGTTTAGAACCATTAATTTCAACGAGTGTATCCATTTCAAAGAAGGGTGCATAATCTTCAATGTAAGTATCGATATCAGAGGCTTCAGTAAGAGGACGAATTGAAAAAAACCTCAAATTACTATTCAAGGTAATACCCATTGAAAAATCAATATCTCGATATTTATCGACAAGTTCATCATAATAGTATGATTTGATGAACATTTGCGTTGAAGAACCTAATAGTAATGTAACAAATAAAGCAATGAAACTAAAGATGAGTAGAATTGATCTCAGTCTGAAACGAATTAGATTCTTGAATGCAAACCGAAATGAAAATCCAAATCTATTGATTGTTTTTTTCATCCTTGATCACTTTCCCATCCAACATATGCAACGTTCGAGTTCCATAGATGGTTGTGTCTTCATTATGAGTAACCATCAAAATAGTTTTATGATATTTTTGATTGAGTTCTTTAAATAATTCCATAATGGCAAGTCCATTTTTATAATCTAGACTACCAATCGGTTCATCAGCAAAAATGATTTTAGGTTCATTAATTAAACATCTTGCTATAGCTACTCTCTGTTGCATACCACCAGATAGTTGAGAAGGATAGTAACTACTATAATCTTTCATACCAACTGACTCAAGAACATCAATTATCTCATCTTTCGACTTATTGATACCTAAAACTGAGGATAGAAGAATATTTTCGTAGACTGTTAGATTAGGAATAAGGTTATAAAATTGAAATACATAACCAATGTCTTGTGAACGCATTTTTGCTTTTTCTGAATCTGTATACGTGTCTAATTCTTTGCCAAACATTGATATAGAGCCACCCGTATGCGGTTCAAGGCCACCAAGAACGTACAAGAGTGTAGTTTTTCCCGATCCTGAAGGTCCACAAATAGATACAAATTCACCTTGGTCAATAGAAAAATCAATGCCTTTGAGAACTTCGTGGACAATTTTTCCATTTAGATAATCTTTCTTTAATCCAGAAACGATAATCTGCTTCATTTGTACTCCTCTTTTATCTTCATTGTATCATATATCAAGTATAGTATATATATAAAAAAGCAACTGAACATCAGTTGCTTCAAAATTTTATCTAGGCTTTAAATGGGGGAATAAGATGACATCTCTAATGTTAGGAGTATTTGTTAATAGCATAACGAATCTATCGATTCCAATCCCTAGGCCACCTGTTGGAGGCATACCGTATTCTAAGGATTCAACAAAGTCGATATCCATTTCAGTCGCTTCATCGTTGCCTAATTCTTTTTCTTTTAATTGATTTTCAAATCTTTCTCTTTGATCTATTGGATCATTGAGTTCACTAAAAGCGTTTGCGTATTCACTAGACATGATATACAATTCAAACCGGTCTGTGTAGCGTGAATCTTTAGCACTTTTTTTTGCTAAAGGACTAATTTCAAGTGGGTGTCCATAAACCATTGTTGGTTGAATAATGACTGGTTCAACATACTTCTCAAAAAATGATTCAACAATATGGCCTACACTGAAGTGTTTTTCAATGTGAATATCGTGAGCTTCAGCAAGTTTAAGTGCCTCATCAAATGTATATTTTTTCCAAAAATCAACACCAGATAGTTCCTTAATTGCATCAACCATATGCCAACGTTTCCAGGGGCGAGCCATATGTATGACTTGGTCATTAACATTTAATTCATATGTTCCTAAGGTTTCATAAGTTATTTTTGAAAGACAATCTTCAACTAGATCCATCATGTCTTCCATGTCAGCATAAGCTAAGTAAGCTTCAATTGTTGTAAATTCTGGATTATGTTTAGCATCCATACCTTCGTTTCTGAAGAGTCTACCAATTTCATATACCGCTTCCATGCCACCTACGATAAGTCTCTTTAGAGGCAATTCAGTAGCAATTCGCAAGTAGAAGTCCATATCTAGAGTATTGTGATGTGTAACAAATGGACGAGCGGATGCTCCACCTAAAATACTATGAAGTACTGGTGTTTCAACCTCAACAAAGCCTTTTGCATCAAAGTATTTTTGAATTTCACGTATTATTTTTGGTCTCATGAAAGCAACTCTTCGAGCTTCTTCATTGACCATTAAATCAACATAACGGCGACGTCTTGACTCTTCTTTATCTTGTAAACCATGAAATTTATCGGGTAGTGGTCTAAGTGCTTTTGTCAGATGAGTAAATACTTGCGCCTTAACGGTGAGCGCATTAGTTTTAGTTCTGAATAGAACGCCTTTGATACCCACAATGTCACCTAAATCTGCTTGTTTAAATATCTCATAAGAGTCTTCGCCAATAGCATCTTGTCTGACATAAACTTGAATTTGTCCATCTCTATCTTGAAGATTCATAAAGCCAGCTTTACCTTGCCCTCTTTTAAGCATGATTCTTCCAGCAACAGTGACTTCAATATGTTTTTCTTCAAGTGTATCGTGATCATCAGCTTGGTATAAATTAAAAATTTGTTTGCTGTTATGTGTTCTAACAAACTTTTGACCGAAGGGTTCAATTCCTTTATTTTTAAGTTCTTGTGCCTTCTCGCGACGCACAATTTGTTGTTCTTTCAAGTCTTCTGGATACATTGTTAATCCTCCTAATTCAAGATATTATATCATAGAAAAAGCCATAATTAAAGTTATGGCCGTTTTTCTTCTTGTAAAAGTTCATACATAAGTAGATCTTTTTTAAGTTCTAATGATATCACTTTAACCTTGATAATTTTTGAACCAAGATAAAGTGTTAAGATATCATTTTCTTTAACAGCAGTAGAAGGTTTTGCTATTTTTCCATTAATCTCTACCTTTTCTTTTTCTACTGCTTGTTTTGCAATTGTTCTTCGCTTGATAATGCGAGCAACCTTGAGATATTTATCAAGCCGCATTAGTAACTAGTTCCTGTTTTTCATGCCACCATGATAGTTTACCAGTTTCGACGATTTCATCGATGTCAGCTTTAGTGAGTGTTTCAACTTCAACAAGATAGTGAGCAATTAAATCTAATAATTCACGATTTTCTTCAATAATTGTTTTTGCAGTATTGAAGCATTCAGTAATGATATGACGAACTTCCTTATCAATTTCATGTGCAACTTGATCTGAGAAGTTCTTTTCTTTGAAGTAATCTCTACCTAAGAAAACATTACCTCCAGAACTTTCATATTGGATAGGACCTAAATCACTCATCCCATATTCTGTAACCATAGATCTTGCAATTTTAGTTGCAATCTTGAAGTCATTATATGCTCCCGTTGTTACAGTATCAAATACAATTTCTTCAGCAACTCTACCACCAAGATAAGAAATAATATGAGCTGTTAATGATTTCTTTGTTTCAAGGAACTTTTCTTCAGCAGGAATCATTAGATTATAACCACCAGCAATACCTCTAGGAATAATAGTTACTTTTTGAACAACATTTGCATCTTCTAATTTAATACCAATAACGGCATGTCCAGCTTCGTGATAAGCAACGGTTTTCTTCTCACTAACTGAATATTTTCTACTCTTTTTAGCAGGTCCCATCATTACTCTATCAATAGCTTCATCCATATCTGTTTCAGATATAAGGGTACGATTATCACGAGCAGCAAGTAAAGCTGCTTCATTTAATAAATTTTCAATATCAGCACCAGTAAAGCCTGGAATGCGTGCTGCAAATACATCTAATTTAATTTTAGGATCCAATTTTTTATTTCTTGCGTGAACTTGAAGAATAGCTGCACGTCCACGTACATCAGGTAAATTGATTGTGATTTGACGATCAAAACGACCTGGACGAAGTAATGCAGGATCTAATACATCAGGGCGGTTTGTTGCTGCCATAATGATAATTCCCATATTGGTTGTAAATCCATCCATTTCAACGAGTAATTGATTTAATGTTTGTTCTCTTTCATCATGTCCTCCACCTAAACCAGCGCCACGTTGACGTCCTACAGCATCAATTTCATCAATGAAAATGATACAAGGTGAATTTTCTTTTGCAACCTTAAATAAATCACGTACACGAGAAGCACCAACACCAACAAACATTTCAACAAAATCAGAACCTGAAATTGAGAAGAATGGGACATTGGCTTCACCAGAAACTGCTCTAGCGAGTAGAGTTTTACCAGTACCAGGAGCACCTACAAGAAGTACACCTTTTGGAATTCTAGCACCCATATCAATATATTTTTTTGGTGCTTTTAAGAAATCAATGAGTTCTTCCATTTCTTGTTTTTCTTCATCGCATCCAGCAACATCTTTAAATGTTATTGATTTTTCACGATTGAGTTTTGCTCTATTTTTAGCAAAATCGAATGCTTTGCTATTTTGATTATTTGCATTTTTAAATATGACAAATAGAATGACGAGCACCAAAATGATTGGTACTAAATTAAATAAGACAGACCATATGGTAATACCGGATTTTGCAACGACATTCGTTGTACCCCCATAACCCTCTACGGTATCTAAGATTGATTGAGCTTGCTCAATTCTCATGACTCTTTCAAAGCTTACAATATTATTGTACAAAGCTTTTTGTTGGTCGTAAATTTTACCAGTCACTTGAACTAAGTCAAAATTATCACCACCGATTAATGAATATTCGATAGATTCTATATGTTCGAGTGTTGCTGCTTGTTCAATTTCAGAAACAGTCAACTCTTGTACTTGTCCTTCAAGAGCATCTCTTAAAAATAAGAAGATACCAATGACAACGACAAGTGTAAATAGCATGATTAGGTAATCGGGCTTTTTACGATATTCAATTTTTCTTTTTGGGTCAGTTCTTTTTGGGTTTTGATTCATAAAAACACCCCTTTATATTAATGATTATATACATCTGGTTTTAAAATTCCTACATAAGGTAGGTTTCTGTAGTATTCGTTATAGTCTAATCCATAACCTACAACGAATTCTTTTGGAATTACTTTTCCAACATATTCAGGTTGGAATGGTCTAAGTCTGCCCTCTGTTTTGTCTAATAGCGTAACCACTTTAACAGATTTTGCTCCACGATGTTTAAAAAGTTCAACAATTGTGACAATTGTGTTTGCAGTATCGATGATATCTTCAACGATAAGGACGTCTCTACCTTTAATTGAGATGTCTAAATCCATTTTAATTTTAACATCTCCAGAGGAAGCAATTCCTCCGTGATAACTACTTACAGCCATATATGCAATGTCAAATTTGAGATTGATTTCTTTTGATAAATCAGACATAAAAGGCATACATCCTTTTAGTAGTCCGACTAGGAGTGGTTGTTTGTCTTTGTAATCCTGAGTTAATTGTGCTCCTAATTTAGTACAAATTTGAGCAATTTCTTCTTCAGAAACTAGAACTTTTGCTATATCATTTCGCATGCTTTTTTACCCCTTTTAATTGAAAGAATAGAACTTTAGATTCACCAAGGGTTTGATTGGTATAATAGTTTTGAACCCAAAGTATATGGTCATCGTTATCCGTTAAAACCCAAAGTTTCTTGCGTTCTTCATTCGGAATTTTAAGGTCAATCAGCAACTTTTTGAGTTTTTTATGACCGTATTCAAATGCTAATAGATCACCATCTTCTCTATGTCTTATCCATAGTGGAAATGCTAATTTATTATAACATAATTTAGAGAATTCTTCAGTAATCGCATCAGAATTATGAAAAAATGTGAAAATAGCCATATTTAATAGGTTATTTTCGCCTTCTTGGAGCTTTATTCTAACAGGTTTTATCAGTGATAAAGTCTTTATGTAAGCCTCATTGTAAGCTTTAACAAAAGAGTGATCTTTACTTAGTTTGAAAACTTGATTTGGCTTTTTAGAAAGCAGTAGTTTCTTAATTTTTTGAATAATATCATTAGAGAGTGTCAGGTGTTCTGATTCAATGAAATATGCAATGATATCGTCTTGTATCGCTTCATCATAAGATTTATACTGTTCAACATTGATAATCATATCGTCTTTAAAAAGAGATTTTGTTGTTTTTCTAATGAAATTAAAAGCATGAGTTACCTGTTGATTGTATTGTTTAATTTGATCTAGAAGGTTCTCGTTTTCTTGTTTCATGATGGGGACAATTGCATGCCGATAACGATTACGCAAATAATAGTTTTCTTCATTAGAACTATCGTCAAGATAAGAAATATTGTTTTTAGTTGCGAATGAGATAATATCTTCTTTGGACGTATATAATAAAGGTTTTACATAAGTGTATTTGCCGTCTGAATGCATCAACTGCATTCCAGCATAACCTAGCAGGTTGCTGCCTCTAGTAAGTTTAATTAGTATATTTTCAAATAGATCATCAAGATGATGAGCAGTTAGGATGTAAGATGTTTTGTAGAGATTTGCAACCTCAGATAGATAATAAATACGCATCTTATGCGCTTGATGATGAAAATTACCCGAGTTTACCGAAATTGTGTAGTAGTGGAATGGAATTTCATGGGTTTGACAATAATTTCTCACCAAATCTTTTTCAATAACCGATTCATCACGTTTGAGGTGATTGAAGTGAACAACAACGATGTTGTATGGACCATTTGTGAGAATGGATAGTAAAACCATAGAATCACCACCACCACTCACTGATAAAATCAGTGTTGACTTGGGTTCTATCTTGAGTTCGTTTTTGATTAGTGGAATGATTCTGTTCATTTTTTACTTCACCTCTACAAGACTATTATAACATGCGACATGTAAATAAATGGATAAATATCAACATAGATGTGTTATAATATTTTACAATAAAGGGGGTTGAACAATGCTCATATTAGCGAGTAATTCACCCAGAAGAGCTAAACTGCTGAAAGATGCAGGTCTGGATTTCATTATCGAGGCCAGTGATTTGGAAGAAAATGTTGATGAAAAGCTAAAACCACAAGACATGGTAATAGAATTAGCCAAAATGAAAGCTGTGCATGTTGCAGCATTACATCCAAATGACGTAGTGATTGGTGCAGATACAATTGTTGTCTATGGAAATGAAATTTTAGGTAAGCCCAAAGATGAAGATGATGCATATCGCATGTTAAAAATGTTATCTGGGGAAAGACATACAGTATATACCGGTGTTGCGTTAGCTAAAGGTGAAAAAATGCATGCCTTTGTTTCTGCAACTGAAGTTTGGTTTAAATCAATCAGTGATATAGAAATCAGAAATTACATAAAAACGGGTGAACCAATGGACAAAGCTGGATCTTATGGTATTCAAGGTGATGGAGGAAGTTTGGTTGATTGTTATAAAGGCGACTTTTTTACAATCATCGGATTACCTTTAAAAGATTTATTAGAGGCGTTAAAGGATTTTAATTAATTACAACAAAGATTGTTTCTAAACTAAGAAACAGTCTTTTTTTGTTATATTAGTTGTTTAAATAGTCATAAGTATTTAAACATTTTGTTATATAATAAGAATAAATCAAACGTTTATATAGGAGAAATTATGAAACAAACAGAACTATGGAAAAATGGTATTGTTTATCAAATCTATCCAAGAAGTTTCATGGACAGTAATAATGATGGAATTGGAGATATACAGGGAATTATCTCCAAATTAGATTATCTCAAAAACTTAGGAGTAGATATTATTTGGCTATCCCCGGTTTATTGTTCTCCGAATGATGATAATGGATACGATATTAGCGACTATATGAATATTAATCCTGAATATGGCACGATGAAAGATATGGATGAACTTATTGAGAAAGCAAAAGAAAAAGGTTTGCGGATCTTAATGGATTTAGTAATCAATCACACATCAGATGAACATGCATGGTTTAAAGAAAGTATAAATCCTGAAAGTCAATATCGCGATTATTATATTTGGAGAGACAGACCAAACAATTGGACGGGCTTTTTTAGTGGAACTACTTGGGAGAAAGTAGGAGATAGTTACTATCTTCATTTGTTCAGTAGGAAACAACCAGATCTCAATTGGAAGAATCCCAAAGTAATGGAAGAAATTAAAAAAGTAATGCATTACTGGTTACAAAAAGGTATTTATGGATTTAGATGTGATGTGATTAATATCATCTATAAAACATCGTTAGATAACGGAAAGAAAAAATTTGTTTTAACAGGCAAGGAACATTATCATTCACAAGAAGGATGTCATCAAATATTAAAGACGTTGAGAAAAGAAGTCTTAGATAAGTATGACGCTTTTACTGTTGGCGAAACAGTGATGGTAACAACCAAGCAAGCTAATGATTTAATACTTCCAGAGAGAAAAGAATTGAATATGGTTTTTGCTTTTGAGCATATGGAAGTAGATCAAATTAACAATAAATGGTTTAAAACAAAATTCAAACCAAATAAATGGATGAAAGTAATTTCAAAGTGGCAGCAAGAAGCATATTGGAATGCGAACTATTTAGAAAATCACGATCAGCCAAGATCAGTTTCGAGATTTGGTGATGACCAAACGTATCGTATTGAAAGTGCAAAAATGTTAGCAACCTTAAATCTGACATTAAAAGGAACACCATATATTTTTGAAGGTGAAGAAATAGGAATGACCAATGGTGATTTCACATCAATTGATGAACTCAAAGATATAGAATCACATCGCATCAATGCATTAGCAAAAAAGCTATTGTTTCCTAAAAAAACCAGATTTAAAATGATCATGAAAACAGCGCGAGATAATGCACGAACACCCATGCAGTGGAATAAGAAAGGCGGGTTCACAAAAGCGACGCCTTGGTTGAAAATTAATTCAAATACGAAGACAATAAATGTCGAAGAAAGTTTAAATAATCCACATTCAATTTACAAGCATTATCAAAAACTAATTGAAATTAGGAAAAATAATAAAACACTTATAAATGGCTTATTTAAGCCATTATACACAAATAAAAATATTTTCATTTTTTCAAGAGATACAGAAGATGAATCATTTATTACAGTTTCAAATATGAGCAATAAAACAAAAAGTGTACCAATTAACTTAAAAGGAGAAATTATTTTATCCAATTATAATAGAACACAATTAGATGACCAGAAATTAAAACCTTATGAGTCTATTTTGATTCGAAAGAAGGTAATCCAATGATTACATTTAACAAACCATATTTTAAACTAGAAACTAAAGATCTTAATTACATTTTCGAAGTGCTAAATACGGGTCAAATTGAACATTTGTATTTAGGTAAAAAGCTTGTTGATACAAACTACGATGCACTTAAAACAAAACTTAATGCTAGTGCTGGGTCCACGATAGACTGTGTAGCCGGTGATGATAAAACTTCATTAGATCTTTTAACTTTAGAATACTCAGGTATCGGTAAAGGTGATTATAGATTAACGCCACTAGAGATGAAAATGCCAGATGGAAGTTATGTCACAGACTTCGTATACGATTCATATGAAATCAAAGATGGAATCATAGAAAGTAATAAACTTCCTCAAGCTAAAAGTAATGATAAAAAAGTAAAAAGCTTGGTGATTAAGATGAAAGATAGAAAGTTCAATATTGAACTAGATTTAATCTATACCGTCTTTTTCGATTCAAATGTATTTACTAGAAAAGTTATCATCCATAACAATGAAAAACAAGAATTAAATATTAGAAAAATCATGAGTATGATGATTGATTTATCAGAATCAGATTATAATTTGATAACCTTTGATGGGGGTTGGATTAAAGAGACTCACAAGCATATAAGACCTTTAACATATGGAACCTATATGATTGATTCTACAACTGGAAACAGTAGCAATAGACATAATCCAGGGATTATTTTAGCAAAGAAAACAACCCATGAAGACTATGGTGTTTGTATAGGAATTAATCTCATTTATAGTGGCAATCACTATGAAGCCGTCCAAATATCAAATCATGGATTGTTGCGTGTAATGACAGGAATTAATCCTCATTGTTTTGAATGGCCACTTAAAAAAGGCGAGTACTTTGAAACTCCCGAAGCTGTCTTAACGTATTCAGATCAAGGACTGAATACGTTAAGTCAATCATTTCATGAATTTATTAATTATCATATAACGCCTAAGCAATTTCAAGAAACAGAGAGATTAATCGCACTCAATAGTTGGGAAGCGTTCTTTTTCAAATATAACCACAAGAAACTTAAAGGACTAGCACATCAAGCGAGTCATCTCGGGATTGAACTTTTTGTATTAGATGATGGTTGGTTTGGGACAAGAAATGACGACACTCAAAGTCTTGGAGACTATGATGTAAATTATAAGAAACTTCCAAAAGGTTTGACTGGAATTGCTGACTATGTTCATAAATTAGGTATGAAATTTGGGCTTTGGTTTGAACCTGAAATGGTGAATCCTGAAAGTAAATTATTTAGGTCTCATCCTGAATATGCAATCCAAATAGAAGGAAGAACACCATCTATAGGTAGAAATCAACTAGTTTTAGACTTGTGTAATGATAAAGTCAGAGCGTATATAGTCGAACAAATATCTGAAATATTGGAAAATACTCAAATTGATTATATAAAATGGGATATGAATCGACATATAACTGATATGTATTCATCTCATGTTGAAAATCAAGGAATGTTTTTTCATACCTATATCCTTGGACTTTATGATATTTTAAGTCAAATAACAACAAAGTATCCACATGTAATCATTGAATCCTGCTCAAGTGGTGGAAATAGATATGATTTGGGAATGTTGACATATAGTCCACAAATTTGGGCTTCTGATAACACCGATCCTATTGAAAGATTAAATATTCAACAAGGATTAAGCTATCTATATCCCCAGTCAACAATAAGTGCACATGTTTCAATGGCTCCACATACACAAACACTAAGAAAAACACCGTTATCAACGAGATTCAATGTTGCAAGTTTTGGTATTTTGGGATACGAACTTGATTTGAAGTTTGTTACACCTGTCGAAAAAAAGGAAATTAAGAAACAGATTGAGCTATATAAAGCATATCGACATGTGTTTCAGTATGGGAAGTTCTACCGATTTAATTCAACAGATCCGAACTATCAAAAATGGCAAGTGAGCCATGATGATATACACATTTTAGGCAATTATCAATCTTTATCACATTCAAGTCCTGATTTTGATGTTATACATATGAAGGAATTAGATGAAAATACAAAATATCAGATTCATTCTGTGCAACAGACAATGTCTATTAGCAGATTTGGACACTTGATTAGTTACGCTTTACCGATAAAGTTAAATGTTGATGGTATCTTGATGAAATTCATTTCAAGGCATAGACAGCTTGGTAATGGAACTGAGTCCTATGAAGCAAGCGGAAGACTACTGAATGCTGGATTTAAACCTAAACAGCAGTTCATGGGAACGGGGTATAGTGATCAAATTAGGTTATTAGGTGATTATGGGTCACAAATATATATTGCAGAAAAAGAGAAAAAAGAGGTGTTATCATGAGAGAAATAACTCCAATCAATTTTAATTGGTACTTTGCTCATTATGAAGAGAATCATCAGGATAAAAGAGATATTGAGAGTTTTGAGAAGATAAATCTTCCTCATAGTGCAGTTGAGATACCTTATAATCATTTTAATGAAAAAATGCTTGAAACAACTTCGAGCTATGTTTATTTTCTCGAAGCTAAAAACAAATGGAAAGATAAGCTCTTAAAACTTCAGTTTGAAGGTGTTGCTCATCAAGCAAGGGTTTATGTCAATAATCAGTATGTTGCTGACCACAGAGGAGGATATACCTCTTTTGAAATTGATATAACTGATAAAGTGATCTTTGGTGAAAAAAATGAAATATGGGTTGTGGTTGATAGTAAAGAAGATTCCACAATTCCTCCTTTTGGTGGTGTTGTTGATTTTTTAGGATATAGCGGGATATATCGCGAAGTATCTTTAATTGTTGTTGAAAAGCAATATATTAAATATGCCTTTATTAAAACTGATGGAAGCAAACGGATTCAATGTGAAATTGGTCTTTCTCACGGTAATGGAGAAGTAGAGGTTACAATCTTAAAAGCGAATGAAAAGATTGTATCAATGAAAAGTGCAAAAGTAATGGATCAGTCTGTAAATATCGGTATCAATATTGAAAGACCCGTCTTATGGGATTTAGAAACGCATTATTTATATGATGCGGTAATTACCTATAGTATTAACGATCAAGTTGTTGATGAAATCACTGAAAGATTTGGTATACGAAGTGCTGAATTTAAAGAAGATGGTTTTTACTTGAATGGTGAAAAGATTAAATTATTAGGATTGAATCGCCATCAGAGTTATCCATATGTTGGCTATGCAATGCCAAAAAGTGCACAGTATGAAGATGCTGAGATTCTTAAGTATCAACTAGGACTGAATCTTGTAAGAACTTCCCATTATCCACAATCAAAGCATTTTTTAAATAGATGTGATGAAATTGGGTTATTAGTTTTTGAAGAAATTCCTGGTTGGCAACATATAGGTAATGAACAATGGCAAGAATTAAGTTGTCAAAATCTAAGTGAAATGATTTTAAGAGATCGAAATCACCCATCGATTATTTTATGGGGTGTTCGTATCAATGAATCACCTGATCATCATGATTTTTATTTCAAAACTAATAATATAGCTAGGGCATTAGATGAAACAAGACAAACAGCTGGAGTTAGAAATATACAAGATAGTGAATTTTTAGAAGACGTTTATACCTATAACGATTTTTCTCATCGAGGTTTCAATAAAGGGTTAGAAAAGAAGAGTAAAATCACCAAGAAAGTGCCCTATCTTGTTTCTGAGTATAATGGACACATGTTTCCAACGAAAAGATATGATGACGAGACACATCGTCTAGAACATGCGTTAAGACATTTGAATGTTATTAATGAAATGATGGATCCAAATAATCAGATCAGTGGATCAATTGGATGGTGTATGGCAGATTATAATACGCACCAAGAGTTTGGAAGTGGAGACCGTGTTTGTTATCATGGAATTTTAGACATGTTCAGAATTCCTAAATTAGCGAGTTATGTCTATTCATCACAAAATGAACAAAAGCCAGTTTTAGAAGTATCATCTATGATGAATATTGGAGATCACCCAGCAGGTGAACTCTCTTCTATTCATGTATTGACTAATATGGATCACATTAAACTATACAAAAATGACCAATATGTCGGAACCTTTTATCCAAATGAAGATAAATATCCTAATTTAAAGCATCCACCAGTGATAATTGATGATTTTATTGGTGAAACTTTAAAAGAAAATGAAAAGATGAGTCATAAAGATGCTGAATTAACTAAAAAGATTTTAAAAGCTGTTGGTAAATATGGCAATCATTTACCACTGAGATATAAACTACGTATTTTGTATTTACTAAAAAAATATAAAATGACTTATGATCAGGGTGTGATGATGTTTTACAGATATATCGGTGGCTGGGGATCTCAAAAAATGAGTTACCGGTTTGAAGGTTATCAAAATCAACAATTGATGAAAACTAAATATAAAGAAAATAATGAAATGTTTGAATATGTTTTAGATATAAAAAAGAGAGAATTAAAGATTGAAGATACTTATGATGTAGCTCGATGTACAATTTCCAAAGTAAATCAAGCTGAGGAATTGGTTCATTATAGTTTTGATCCTGTAGAGATTTCGGTTACAGGAGCTCTAGAACTCATTGGTCCAAATCTTATCAGTTTACAAGGTGGAGTTGTTGGATTTTGGGTGAAAACAAAATCAAGAGGAAAAGGAAAAATTGAAGTTGTAGTTAATGGTCAAACAATCACTAAGGGAGTCGTTGTATCATGAAATTAACTTTTGAGGATAAAGTGGCACTTTTAGATGGAAGCGATGTTTGGCATACGAAAGTCTTTGAAGGATTACCATCAATAATGATTACAGATGGTCCCCATGGACTGAGAAAGCAAATTGAATCCAATGATACAATAGGGATTTCAGGAAGCGTAGAAGCTACCGCTTTTCCTACTGCAAGTTTGACTGCTTGTAGTTTTGATCGTGAGTTAATAGCAACAATGGCTGAACTAATTGCTATTGAAGCCAAAGCGAATGAAGTTAACATGGTTCTAGGACCAGGTATCAATATGAAAAGAAGTCCGCTTTGTGGAAGAAATTTTGAATATCTTTCTGAAGACCCATTTTTAGCAGGAGAGTTAGCTGCTGCTTATGTGAAAGCTATGGAAGATCAAGGCATAGGGACTTCAGTTAAACATTTTTTATGCAATAATCAAGAAAAAAATAGATTTACTATCGATTCTATTGTTGATGAAAGAGCACTTAGAGAAATATATTTAAAAGCCTTTAAAAGAGTTGTTAAAGAAAATCCTGGAAGTGTAATGGCTAGTTATAATAAAGTCAATGGATATTATGCATCAGAAAGTCCAATCCTATCAAATATATTAAGAAATGAATGGGGATATGACGGTGTTGTCATATCGGACTGGGGAGCAATAAATAATCGAGAAAAAAGTATTATAGCTACATGTGATTTAGAAATGCCATCAAGTGGAGGTTATCATACAGAAAAGGTAATTCAAGCATCTTTACTTGATAAGAAGTTAAAAGAATCTGTTGAAAAATCCGCCGAAAGAGTAATTAATTTAGTCAATCGTTATCATCAAAGTTTTCATACAGCGTTTAGTTCAAAAGAACATCACAATGCAGCAAGAATTATTGCAAGAGAATCAATGGTTCTATTAAAAAATGATAATATATTACCTTTAAGTAAAGATAAGAAGGTATTGATTGTTGGTGGGTTTATTGAAGATATGAGATATCAAGGTGGAGGAAGCTCTCACATCAATCCAACACATCTTGATCAAATTAAAGATATTTATCAAGCGTACTCTGAGCAGATTACCCTTTCTAAGGGATACGGTTTGGTTGAATCTGATGAGGATTCAAAGTATCTTAATGAAGTATGTGAACTCTCTAAAAGTGTAGATCAAGTTGTCTTAATTGTAGGGCTTCCCGATTCACATGAAACAGAAGGCTTTGATAGAAAGACACTTAATCTACCAAAGAATCAAGTCAATTTGATCAATGAAATTACTGAAATTACTTCAGATGTGGTTGTTGTAGGTATTGCTGGATCAGTTATCAATCTTGATTTTGAGCCTAAAATCAAAGGGCTTTTGATGGCCTATTTAGGCGGACAAGCATCAGCAGCAGCAATTATGGATTTGTTGTATGGTATGGAAAATCCATCAGGACGACTCGCTGAAACTTTCATAGATGATATCAAGGATTGTAATGTTCAATTGACAAATGATAATCACGCTGTTTATTATGATGAGTCCATTTTTATAGGATATCGCTATTATCAATCTTTTAATCAAAAGATCCATTATCCATTTGGATATGGTTTAAGTTACACAAACTTTGAATATTCAAAAGTGATTATTCAAGAAGCTGATGATGAATATATCATCTTTATGGATATTAAGAACATTGGAAAAATGCATGGAAAAGAAGTTGTTCAAATATATATTGAAAATAACAAATCATCAGTCTTTAAAGCCAAACGAGAATTAAAAGGTTTTGAAAAAGTCTATATTGAACCAGATCAAGTCGTTAATGTCATGATTAGACTTTCAAAAGATGAATTTAAATTTTATGACAGCAAACATAAAAAATGGATCACAGAAACAGGTGATTATCGGATTTTGATTTCTAAAAATGTTAATGATATCATTCAATCGTTTAATGTTCATTTAGATGGAGAAGAAGTTAAACCAGAACAACTTAGTTATCAAAAAGAAGATTACGACACAAAAGACTTTATCAATATCTATAATAAGGAATTGCCAAAAAAACATATTAAACCAAGACGACCATTTACATTATCATCCACACTCGATGATATGAGTACAACACTAATAGGCAAATTGATAACTTCATTTATCATTAAAGAAGGTATGAAATCAACCGAACAGATGACCGAAGAATGGATGAAAGAAGTTGCAAGATCAACGTTAAAAGAAACACCAATTCGTATGTTATCACTTTTCAGTGCAGGGAAACTACCTTTACTTGTAACAGAAGGTATAGTTGATATGATTAATTTACGATTTTTAAGAGGTTTTAAAAAAATAAGAAAAAATACTAAGGAGAAAGCTTAATGAACGAACAGTTAAAAGTCAGTAATCGTACCAAATATTCCTATGCGATGAGTGGTATTGGTCGTGACATGATGTATGCACTATATAGCACATACTTAATTGTATTTTTTACGGATGCATTAGGTTTGCCCAATTGGCAACTTATTGCAGTAGGTACAGTTATTGCTATTGCAAGAATTTGGGATGCTATAAATGATCCCATCATGGGAATTATTATTGATAACACCAGAACTAGATTTGGTAAATTCAAACCATGGATTTTATCGGGGGCACTATCAAGTGCGGTTATATTCTTCCTTTTATTTCAAGATTTTAATTTAACGGGAACTGCATTTGTTGCAGTCTTCGCTATCTTATATATATTGTCAGGAATGACATTTACGATGAATGACATTTCTTATTGGTCTATGTATCCATCATTTACTACGGATCCCAAAGAAAGAGAAAAAATAGGATCATTAGCTAGAATCTTTGCAAGTTTAGGTATGTTTATTGTTATTGCTTTAGTCCCTATCATTTATCAGAATTATAGTGGGGGACCAAAACAAGCATTCTCAATGATTGCACTTGTCATATGTTCTGTTTTTGTTTTATCTCAACTTGCTTTGTTTATTGGTGTTAAAGAAGAACCCAATCTAATTACAACAGTAAAACAAGAAAAAACTAAATTTAAAGATATTCTAAGAATCATTTTCAAAAATGATCAGTTAGTCGTTATTATTGTTGCTATATTCTTGTTTAATGCGGGTTATTTTATTACAACATCATTAGGAATCTATTTTTTCAATTATGATTTTAACAAGTATGGCGGTTTTGAATTTACAATGTTTTCTGCGATACTTGCTGTATCTCAGTTAACAGCACTTGCATTATTTCCTGTGCTTGTTAAAAAGATTACAAGGAAACAATTATTTACTATTGCCATTGGTATGATTACAGTAGGATATGCTATTTTTATGAGCGTAGGTTATATTTTACCAATGAATATGCTTGTCATAGGCCTTGCTGGTTTACTAATATTTAGTGGTCAAGGATTCATTCAAGTCATCGTATTAGTCATGTTAGCTGATACAATTGAGTATGGGCAATGGAAGCTTGGAACCAGAAATGGTAGTATTGTATTTGCGATTAATCCATTTGTAACTAAACTAGCAACAGCTGTTCAGACGCTTGTTGTTACAGTTACGTTAGCTCTATCGGGACTTAATGCTAACGTTATTCAACCAGTCGCAGAAGCGAAAGATTTAAATCCCGAAATGAGCAATGAAGATGTTAGAGCATTGATTGCATCAAATGTGACAGATGAAATGCTTTTAGGATTAAGAACTTCAATGATTATTATTCCGCTACTGTTAATTCTAATTTCTTATATCATCTATCGTTGGAAATACAAAATTGATACGAAGTTTTATAGTCAGATAACATCTGAACTAACAGAAAGAATACTTAAAGATAACGAAGAAGCATAATAAAAGGGTGTCTACGGACACCCTATTTTCTTGATTTTCTTGATTCTTTGATTATGATTAACTCATCTTTTGTAAAGATATATTTCTTGTGGCAAAAATGACACTCAATTTCAGCTTGTCCATCCTCATGAATCAAACTATCTAAATTTTCTTCATCCAATGCAGAAAGCGACTTACTAAAACCACTTTTAGAACAGTAGCAAGCATATTTAAGTGGTTGTTTTTTTAATATTTGTTCTGTATTGTTAGCGAGTAAACCTAATATTTTTTCGGGCGTTTTCCCTTCATGAATCAGAGTTGACATTGGGGGAATTGATGCAATCAAATTTTCCAGATATGAAATTGTTTTTTCAGTGACATCGGGCATGATTTGCAAAATATAACCACCACTTGCCAAAACTGAATAATCAGTATTAACTAATACGCCTAGTCCCACAGATGAGGGTGTTTGCTCAGATAATGCAAAGTAGTATGTAAAATCATCTCCTATTTCACCTGTTTGTAGTTCGGATGATGATGTAAAGAATTCTTTCATTCCTAAATCTTTAGTTACGTGTATGAAACCCTTTCCTACGGCTGCACCAACATTCAGTTTCCCCTTTTTAGGACCATCTTCATATTGAAGATATACATGACTATTAGCCAGTTCACCTCGAACCTCGCCTTTTGTGTTTGCTTCAACAAGCATTGGTCCAATGGGGCCATCACCTTTGATTCTTAGCGTGATACGCTCTTTTTCCTTATACATTAAGCCCATCATAGCTGACACGGTTAAAAAACGTCCTAAAGCTGCTGTTGCAGTTGGCCAGGTATTGTGTAGTTTTCTTGCTTCCTCAACGAGATGTGTAGAAGATGCAACATAGATTCTAACTGTTTTTTCATAGGCATAAGCAATTAATGCATAATCTTTCATTTCATCAGTCCTTTACCAGTCATATTGTAGCATAATAAAATAAATCTTTAACCAAGATTGCTGATGTTGATTCTTTTTTTTGTTTCAAAATAAGTTTTAATTGATGTTTAACTTGATATCTACGTATTAAATGTTTATACTAGTCTTGCATGTAGTTGTTTTTTATAACAATCCTGAGAATAGGTGATTTGATGTCGTTTAAAATTGGTAATTTAGAAATTGAAAATAGAATCATTTTAGCACCCATGGCTGGTGTGTCAAACAGTCCTTTTCGAATTTTATCAAGGAAATTAGGAGCCGGTTTGGTTTTCGCTGAAATGGTCTCAGATAAGGGATTGCTTCATAAGAATGAAAGAACAATGAATTTACTTTATATGACTGAATTAGAAAGACCTATGGCACAACAAATTTTTGGTTCGGATCTTAGATCAATGGTTGAAGCTGCAATGTATATTGATTCGAACAGTAATGCAGATATTATTGATATTAATATGGGATGTCCAGTGCCCAAGGTTGCTATCAAATCACAAGCTGGAGCATCATTAATGAAAAATCCAGATTTAATTGAAGAGATTGTTTCTTCAATTGTTAAAAAAGTAAGCAAACCGGTGACTGTAAAAATTAGAAGTGGATGGGATGTCAATTCCATCAATGCTGTTGAAGTTGCTAAGAGAATTGAAAAAGCTGGAGCAAGTGCTATTACTGTGCATGCAAGAACACGCGCACAAGGTTATAGTGGAAATGCAGATTTAGATATCATTAAAGCGGTTAAAGAAAGCGTTAAAATCCCCGTTATAGGTAACGGTGATGTAATCGATGGACCAAGTGCTAAATATATGCTTGATTATACAGGATGTGATGCGGTTATGATTGGTAGAGCATCACTGGGAAACCCATGGATATTTAGAGAGATTGATGCATATCTCAAAGACGGTAAAATTTTAGATAGACCAACACATGATGAAATTAGAGAAATGATGATTCATCATCTAGAAGAACTATGCATACTTAAAGGTGAAAAAATTGCTGTTTTAGAGATGAGAAGTCATGGTCCTTGGTATTTGAAAGGAATTGAACACGCAAGTACATTAAGAAAACAACTTTCCCAAGCAAAGACTAAAGAAGAAGTTATTCAATTGATCAATGCATTTTTTGATAAATAGTTTATAATGATTTTGACGGAAGAGTATCGAAGTGGTCATAACGAGCTGCACTCGAAATGCAGTCATCCGCAAGGGTGCATGGGTTCGAATCCCATCTCTTCCGCCATGAATTTAATACGGAGTTTATTTCTAAAACCGCTTAAAACATGCATTTTATGCGTATAATTGGCTGGTTTTAATGAAATAAACAACCTTTTCGATATTAGATTTAAATTAAAAGACAAACTTGAATTCTAAAAGATGATTTTAGAACTGCAGTTTGTCTTTTTTTTCGTTTGATGAGATAAATTACTCAACCGGATTTGAACTAGATAAATAAGCGGATTCGATGTTATAAGTGAATTGGTATGGGATTTGAGTAATGTGTCTGCATGTTTTATGCAGAATAAGTTTTTTCATAAATAGTAATATAAGTATATAGAGGCATAGAAAAAGGCACATAGTTACATGTGCCTTTTAACAACTATATAATTTTGGAAAGCCCTATTTCGAATTTATCACACTTTTTTTAAAGGGATTAATATTATAAATTAATATTGAATTTAGCTAACCTTTTTTAGTAGTTTATCTGTATCTATTTCATATACAATTAGTGGTTTCATTTTTTCTGAAACAGACTCTTTGTTGATTGTTAAAATTATCTGATATTCTTTTTCGTGATTTGCTAACTCAAAATCCATTAAAGAATCAATAATTTTCAATATTTTGTCATGATCAATTCCAAAATTTTTAGGTGTGTCAATTAATAGAAGTTTAGGAAAAGGCATTTCATGCATTAATGATAATTGAAGCAATGATAAGTAATAATATAGTCTTCGTGGGGCTTTTACTGCAGCGTTAACATACTCATCATTATTAATCACAGGTTCATAATCGTCATTTATTCTAGCTGTAATAATTGAAGAATCATTTGTGGTTAATAACTCATTGTATATTGTTGAAAAGTCACTAATTATGTGTTTCATTTTTTCCCTAACTTCTATAGATAGTTTTTCGTATTGAAGCATTTGTTCTTTTTTTAATGCGAATAAATCATTTAATACTTTCAATTCTTTTTCATGCTCAATACTCATCGAAAATTCTTTTTCTAACGAAATTTTACTACTATTGAGTTCCTTAATTTCTTCGAGTGCAACTTTTGCATTTGCCAGGTATTTGCTGTTTGAACTTTCTATAGTTAGTATATTAATTTTTTCTTTTAGCATCTTAATTTCAGAGATTATTGAATCGAGTTTTTGTTTACTAACATCAATCTTCACTCGTATGATTTCAATACTTTTTTCCGTTGTTTGTATTGATTTCATACGAGAATATAAAATAGTCTCATGATCTTTTTGAGAATAGAAAAAGTTTTGATATTTTTTCTCATCCAATTTTTTTCCACAAATACAATGGTTTTCTTCTCTATCGGATAGAGATTCACCGCAAATAGGACATTTTTCAGAGTCTATAATCATCAATTTTTCTTGAGTATTGATAATCATGTTTAAATTACTGATTTCAATTTCTTGATATTTTTGTAAAGAGATAAAATCATACAATTCTCGATTCAAGCTTTCATATTCGCGAAACAAAGTTTCTTTATTATTATAAAGTTCTCTCAAATGCATATAGAGACCCTCTAGGTCTTTTTGATCAATGTTTTTTGTATCTGAAGACTTGATATTATTAATCTTTATATTTTGCAAGTTCAGCTTTACTTCAATTTCCTCCAATGAAGCTTTTATGTGTTGCGGATTTCTAATTTCCGAATAATTAGTATTATATAGAATATTTTTTTTGATTGATTCAACTATTTTTTGCTGGTATTTTATTTGTGATTCTGATAATTTAACATCATTCAATATTTTATAGAACTCTAGTGCAGCATTATTAGTTGCTACTTCGAAAATAGTTTTTCTTAATAAGGATGAATCATTAACGAAATTTTGTTTTGCATCTGGCAATTTAAATACCTGATGCGCATCGGATAATTGATCGTGATACACCAATCTTAGTAAATCAGTAAAATTGAATGTGAAATCAATCACACCTTGATATAATTTGAATATTGGAATGTTGAATTTCTCTAAAATCCAATCTGAAAAAATAAACTCATTGCTTCTGCGATCTAAATAATAAATTTTAGGTGATTTATCGCTACAAATTACAGTGATAAAATTTCTATCTTTTTGACACATTTTTCTTAAAAAAATCATTTCCTCATTATTAATTTTTAGTGATAGCTCTACATAGGCATTTTTATCTTCAGTAATAATTAATTCTTTTTGCTTGCTATCATCATAGAACATGTATACCGTTCCACCTAACCCGAAGTAAATCAGGTTCATAAAAGTCGTCTTTCCAGTTGCATTTGCTCCCGTAACAATATTCAAACCATTTTTAAGCTTTGGACTTTCATAATGGAAATTATCTCCGTTATAACTCACTTTATTTATTATGATATTATTCATTTGCTGTCACCACCCCGAAAACTCTGCTATGGTAATTTTGTTCAGAAGTTGATGGAATCCTACTATAAATTTTTCTTAATCGACCAACATTTTCTGATAAGGGTTTATATATGTCATTTTCAAAAAGACTTAACGAATTTTTATTAACGTAAATTGAAGTTTCTCCATTACAAATACTCAATCCAATTACATTTTTAATGTGTAGTAGATTAAGAACTCTATTTACCACTGGCATAACTAATTTTGATTTTAATTTTAAATTCATGAGAATTTCATACTCTTTCTTATTCATTAGTTCATTGTTAATGGATCCATTTACTACATTTATATATTCTTCAGAAGTGACAATATATATTAATGACGCAAGTTTTATTGGATCTTTAAAACTTTTTTCAATGCTAAATCTTTCGAATCCGCTTAGAATCATTATTATATTTTGAGCAATGAAAATAGGATCCATATCAATTATATATTTAAGTCTCTTATCGTTTTCCATTTTCTTCACCTCTCAACTTGAAATCCAAATAGCACTCATCGAATAAAATATTAATAGTTCTGCATATCATATCTTTCGATTTAAATTTATAGCTATAATCTTTTAACCGATCTGTCAATTTAATTTCCACATAATCACACATGTCAACAAGAAATTCATCAATTGATATCATTGTGCTTGGAAATTCATTACCCTTTTTGAATGTTTGAAGTAGATATTCCATACAGAATTCATAAATAGTTTCTTGATATGCGCTTTTCTCATCAGAGTTAGCAATTTCAAAATCTACTTTTCCTCGTGAGATTGAAATGTTATATTGATCTAATCGTTGTTTGTTAGTAATTTCACAAACGTCATTTATTTTTTCTTCCATTGATCTAAAATCAAGTCTGCGTTCCTCGGTTAAAATATCTGCAGGTTGTGCCATTGCCTTATAACCCACATTTGAAAACTTATAAAAAGCAAGTTCAAGTGAGGCTGCAGTTAACATTGATCGATAACACGGAAAAGCATCGAGAGCTTCTTTTTCAAATAGTTGGACAAGATAATCAAAAAATATATCTTCTTTCCCTTTGAACCCCGCACCATACCATTCAATTTGTTTTATTAAATTGATTGATTGAACTATTAAATCATCAAGTGAAGTGACATTAAAATACCAAGTGATTCTTGAAAGAAAATCAATAATAATAACTCTATTTGATACCGGGTCAATATTCAATATTCTTGCTATAACATTTACCACAATGTCTGTATAGTCAGGTAAATCTTTACTGGTTAGTATATCCAAGAAATTGATATTATTTTTCCTTAACTCAACAATTTCATCAGCTATAATGATTGCTGTAGCATTTTCAGACTTAATTCCAGACGTTGAAAAAAAATTAAAATATATTCCTTGTCGACCATCAAATTGAAGGTAATTGCCATAGAAATTATTTAATGTATTTTTTATCTCCTCAGAATTAATGCTGAAATCTGAAGTATAGTTTTTCATCTGAGATATTGTTGTTTTGTTTGAATTGTAATCTAGCTCAGCCATATCATCGAGATATTCGATTGCAAAACTAGTGCTAGAGGAAACGCCTGAGCTCAAACTATCTCCCAACTTTTTTCTTTTTTCTTCTTCAACCTTATGTTTAAGCAAACTAAAAGTTGCAAAATAACTTTGCAGTTTTATTCCAATAAGATTATTAATATTTTCAGCTCTGCTCATAATCCCTCCCGGAAAATTAATAAAACATACATTACGAATAGATTTTAGTTTATTATAACATGTAACACATGTTTCCGTAAAGGGAGTTAAATATTCTTGCGAATCCGAGAGTATTTCATAATTATTAGGAGTTCAACGATCTTTTCGTATTTGAGATATAGACTATTGCCAAAGACAGTATATTTTAGAAAAATAGTAAACCATGCTCAGCATTATAATCCGTCTTTCTGATTCGGTATGAAATTGAACCAGAGTATACTAATTCCTGAGATAAATTAATGTTCTCATAATCATTACGTTTACCCATTACAAAGATGATTTTGTTACGTTCAAGTACAATAAGTTTTGAAAAGAACTCCTTGTATGGAAACTCTTCAATTGAATTAATAGGAAGTGAATATTCTTTAAGAAGTGATTTGATTCTAATCAAATAGTTTTCCACATTTAGATTTACCATGATCTTATTTTGAAGGTCCGCAACCTGTATTTTTAAATCATAAATATCAACATTGAGTTGATCGATAACAGCCTTATGGAAACCATCCGTTTCTGATATCATCTCGTTTAACTTCGTTTCTGAGAGCGATAATTTCGTCTGTGTTGCTTTTAGTTCTTGTTTTGCTATAACGAGTCGCTCATCGTTATTTAAAGCCTTAGTGAGGCCACTTATAAATGCGATTTTGTTTTTAATGATTAAGTTGATTTGATTCACAATCTCTCGATCGATAACATCACAAGATAAGGTATCGGCAACACAGGTTTTCTTTGATGCATTAGATAAACACTGTAAAAACCTATTTGCGAAAGAATTGGTATTCTTGTTGACTTTCATGTTGAAATGTTTTCCACAATGAGCACATTTGACAAAGCCAGTATAAGGGGTGTCTTTTGTGCCAAAGGTTTCTTCCATATCCTTGATATTGCTTTTTTGATATTTAATACTTTTTTGTTTTCTTACTTCTTGAACCTTATTAAACATAGCTAAAGATATGATTGCTGGATGAGAATCTACTACATAAAATTGTGGAAACTCACCTTTGTTATTGACAGTATGTTTTGATTTGAAAGATGGTCGATATGTTTTTTGCAATAAAGCATTTCCAGTATATTTTTCATTCTTTAGGATTCCATAAACAGCAGTTTTGTTCCATTTTTTATTACCAAAAGTAGTGGGGATGTTATGATCCTCTAGATATTTCATAATAGGAGTTGCTCCAAACCCATCTAAGAACATTTCATATATCTTTCTAACTGTTGAAGCTTCTTGTTCATTGATGACTAGTTTTCCAAATTCATCATGATCATAACCAAGCATTCTCTTTGTAACAACATGAAACTCTCCTTTTTCAAATCTTTTTGTATTTCCCCATTTAACATTTTCGCTTATGGATCTTGATTCTTCTTCAGCCATTCCACTCAAGATGGACATAATTAGCTCAATCTTTGGATCGAAAGTAGAGATGTTCTCTTTTTCAAAGAACACTTCAACATTTTTATTTTTTAGTTCTTGAATCAACCTGATACTATCAACAGTATTTCTAGAGAACCTGGAGATTGATTTTGTGATAATTAAATCGATTAATCCATTTCTTGCAGCTTCAATCATCAAATTGAACTGAACTCGTTTGGTTATATTTGTACCACTTTTTCCTTCATCAGCGTAAACTCCTACAAAGTTCCAATCAGGATGACTCATGATTTCATTGGTATATGTTGACACCTGAGTATCAAAACTTAATAGTTGAACATCAGAAGAAGTAGAAACTCTCGCATATGCGCAGACGTTTCTCTTTTTTTCATGAAGGGATAAATCTTTATAATTAATGACTTCCTTTAGTTCAATCATATAAGATAATCTCCAAACTCAATAATGCTGTATTTGATTTGAAATCTATACTTATCATTTTTAATTGATGATTCAAACAATGGGTCGTATGTTTTTAGGAGTTCAATTTTGTCAGTGAAATGTTTAGAAGATACTTCTAAATTACTCATACATAAAATAACTTCCTGGTTTGATATTTGAATGATTTTTTTGAATACTAGAAGCAAAGCATCTCGACTTAAGATGTGAGTCTTACTCAAAAATTCATTCAACTTAATTGTGCGCTCATTGTTAATATGTAGAGAAGCAAGCTGACTTTGTAATGCATCAAGTTCAAGTTGCAAATCTTCAATCTCTTGTTTCTTATCTTCAAAAGCTTTGACAAGATATTTATCATTTTGATTTGTTGCATCGGATATTCTTAATTTGATCAATCCTTTAATCTCATCTTCCACACCGCTTATTTCTCTTTGTTTTAATTCTATTGAATCAATAATTTGACTTGAATCAAAATTGTTTGTAATTGTATGTGATATCTTTTCAATGAGAGAAGGATTGATTATATCTAGTTTAAGTAAGGCATCACTACAGACCATTTCAAGCGTTTCATTATCAATGGGTAAGTTATCACATTTGATTCGTTCTTTTGATGTGTTTTTACATGTCAGGACAACCCGTTCGTTCTCGGCTCGATAATTGTAGTAGTTTCTATTTAAAACGCGTCCACAAGAACCACAGTGAACGATTCCACTTAATGGGAACTGATTCCCATAACGAGATGAATCATTAACCGTTGAACGATTTTTGATGGTTTGCTGAACAACATCGAATAACTCTTTTGAAATAATGGCTTCATGATTATTTTCAATATAATACTGTGGAGCTTGTCCTGTATTAATTACTGATTTATGAGACAAATAATCAAGTGTAACTCTTTTTTGAAGAAGGACATCTCCCATATATTTTTCATTCTTAAGAATATTCATAATATTGGCTGGATGCCAAACAACTTCTTTTCTACCGTTTTTGATTTCATTATCAATTAGATGTTTGGTTATTTCTCTATAGGACATTCCTGAAATATATAAGTTAAAAATCATTTTGACTATTTTAGCCTCATTTTCATTGATAATTATTTTTCCATGTTCGTCTTTATCGTAACCTAGGAACCTGCTTGTATTGATTCGAATCGTTCCTTCCTTATACCTTTTCCTGATACCCCATTTGACATTCTCACTAATGTTTCTAGCTTCTTCCTGAGCAATTGAAGAAAAGATTGTCAGCATTAAATCCACTTTTGAATCTGTGGAACTGAGGTTTTCCTTTTCAAAGAAGACCTCTACATTGATTAATCTTAGCTCCTGGATAATCGATAAACAGTCCACTGTGTTTCTCGCAAATCTTGACAATGATTTTGTAAGAATCAAATCGATTTTTCCGTTTCTTGCATCTTCAATCATTCTTAAGAAGTTAATGCGCTTTTTCATACTGGTTCCAGATGTTCCCTCGTCTGCATATAAATCAACAAAATCCCAATCAATGTTTTCTTGGATTCTACTGGTATACTCCGTGATTTGAGCATTATAAGAATTCAATTGATCAGTTGAATCTGTGGATACTCTTGCATAGGCACATACGCGTTTCCTTCTTGGGAGTTCACCCGCATAACTAGGAATAAATGCTGGGGTAGCATCTATTCTGATCACTTTTCTTTCATTCATTTCATAACCTCCATTTCGTTATCACACATATTCGCTCTAAAACAAACTATTATCAAGTCAATTCGATACGGAGTTTATTTTGCAAAAAGGATCTTGTGTTCTTCAAAGAGAACCAGGAGTGAATCATAAAATTCAATAAAGGATATAATTCCTTCTTGATACAGTTTATCTAGTATAGCTTTGTTGTAATGATACTCAAGTTGATTTTGTTTGTCTAAATTCACTAAGACTCCTTCTAAAGAACAAAAAATCCTACGCATGAACATACGTAGGACATCTTAGGTCAAAAGACCAATTCAATTTTATCGCCACCACTATTGTATCAAATTCAAAATGAAATTGTGACCATCTAGTGTAGACGTTTTAAAAATCTTTTACAGCTTTTTTGATAATGCCGATTAGCAGGGTATCAATGCCATCTTTATCTGTTTGGTTTGGCATCATATTTTTATCTAAATAAGTGTAAGTATTTTTCCGTCTTGAAGTAGGAGTAAGTCTCACTATTGATGGATAATGGAATTCATTATCTCTTAGTAAAGCATAAACACCACCCTCATTGATTTGACTTATAACAAATAAATTCATATCGACAATCAAAGTGGTACCTTTAGGCATTTTAAGTAATAGAGAATCTGATAGCAAATCAATTGCTACCAATTTTTTTGAATCATTGAGATTACTATCAAAAACGAAATTTTCATTTTGTGGAGATTTACGGTATTTGCCATACGAGTCAAGTTGGAATCTTGTAATCATGTTTGTCTCGCCAATTGAGTAATTGTTTTTTCTTTTTAGCAGGGCATCAATAGATGTATCATACACATACGAAAGTAACATTAGATTTGATGCTTTGGCATCTGTTTGACCTTGTTCATAAGATATTAGTGTTTTCTTAGTAAGGGCCCCATAACAACGTTTAACTGTTTCATCGAGTGTTAAATTTCTAGATAATCTAATGTCTTTATCAATCCCAGAATAATCAACATATGGATTATTAAAAACAAATTTTTCTTTTGCCATAATCTTCACTTCCTTCCAACTAGTAATATTTTATCACGTATTTAACAAAGTAACAAAAACTTTATCTAAATTGCATTTAAAGTGTAATATATTACACCATTTGAAATAGATAGTATCCCAGTTAGAAAGCATTTAGTGAACTTTGTAATCTTTCATATAAAGTGTAATTTTATGTCTTTTGTAAGACAAGTAGTCCATTCAAAAATATTCTATTATCCTTTGTTTTATTATAGAGGTACAGTTGTTAAACAAAAGAATATGACGGAGGGTTATAAATGGATTTAAGAATGTATTTGGTTAACGCAAGACAGAATAAAGGATATTCTCAAAGGCGGACAGCAAGAGAAGCTGGAGTATCCTATCAACATTATGCAAAGATTGAAAATGGTGATAGGGGAAAGAAAGTATCTTTTCTGACAATAGGACGTATCGCTCAAGTCTTAGACATACCCTTAGAAGATTTCTATCGGTTTGAAAAAGAATATGCAGATGAAGTGGAACTAAACAATGAATCTAGAAGGCATTGATTTCGAAGAACAAATCCACGGTTATATTCAAAGTCTGGATCGAAAAGAGATTACTAAAGTATCATACTTAAAGATTTTACTATCATTTAATGAGTACTTAAAAGCAAATTCAATTTTATCGCCAAATAAAAAGGATATCTTATGCTATAAAGAGTATTTATCAAAGAGAGTAAAATCAGCATCAATTCAAAAAACAATTGTTGTATTAAGAGGATTCTTTACATACCTTGATTCAGAAGATATCTATCGAAATATTATGACGGGAATTAGAGGGGTTAAAATAGAACCTACCTTTAAGAGAGCTTCATTAACGCTACTTGAAATGGGGAATCTGTTAGACAAAGCAAATGAGTTGTCAGGATCAATCGAAGGCATGAGAAACTATGCAATTATCGCATTGTTAGCTACCACCGGACTAAGAACCATCGAAGTGGAAAGAGCCGATGTGAGCGATTTGGTTGCGATTAGCAATGAGTATAAACTGTATATTCAAGGCAAGGGTCACGATGATAAAGATTTATATGTCAAGATATCAGATGATGTTTATCAAATCATCATGAAATATCTTTTCTTACGAGAAGACGAATTTGAATCATTATTCATCACCCATGGTAGAAATAATCATGGAGAGCGAATTAAGACTAGAACTGTAAGAGGCATAGTTAAAGAAGTTTTAAGAAGAACAGGTATTGATGATAAAAGATATACCGCTCATAGCTTAAGACATTCTTTAGCTACGAATTTAATCTTATATGGACATGGCACATTAGAAGAAGCAAAACAAATCTTAAGACACAAAGACATATCAACAACCCAAATATATAATCATTCACTAGCGAGATCACAAAATGATGGGGAACTAATCATGAGCAAGCTTTTGTTTGAAAGAAAGGAAAAAGAACATGAGTGATAAAGTTGTACTATATGATGTGAATGATCTAATTGAAATTCTTAAAGTTACTAGGGTAACAATTATTAGGTATATTAACCAAAAGAAGATCAGAGCATTTAAAGTTGGACATGGTTGGAGAGTGACAAAAGAAGCTCTTGAAGACTTTATCAAAATAAGCGAAAAGAATCATGGCTGGAAAACCTAAACTAGGACTTGAATTCTTTTCTGTGGATGTTGATATGACTAGAAATATGAAAATCAAAAGATTAATGAGAGAATTTGGTTCAGAAGGTTATGCATCCTTTATGTACCTTCTATCCTGGATATATGAAAAAGGACAATTTTGGCGATATGATAATTTAGAAGATGTATTGTTTGGTTTATCTGAAGCGATTAATATTGATGAAGATAAAGCATTACTTATTATTAATTATTTACTTGATGTTGGTTTGTTAGATAGAAAATCTTTTGACAATGGATACTTAACATCAAAAGCAATTCAAGAAAGATATTATTACGCGACTAAAAGAAGAAAAGTTAGGATTCTAGAAGAATGTTGCTTATTATCAAAAGAAGAAATGAAACTCATTGATAGCAAAACAGATTATCAAAATACTATCTATGTTGACAAAGATGACATTCATGTAAACAAAGATGTGATTTCTGTATACAAGAATAGACAAAGTAATAGTAATAATAAAAGTAATAGTAAAAAAGATAAAGGAATGATAAATCATGATATTGGATCTGTAGATCCGAGTACTATCCCTTTTAAAATTAATTATTATCTTCAAGTCCTAATAAACAATGAAATTATTTCTGGAACTGAAGATTGGATTACGGTATTTAATGACTTTTTGTATATGATAACTAAAAAACATAACAAAGATAACGTTAGAAAAGCAATCTTTTATACAATCAAACGGATAAAGCATAACAATTGGATGGATTCTTCAGGATATGAAATATTGAGCAAAGAAGCATATTTAGAGGAATCTATTACAAATAATATTTCATATAATGAATCAACCATTGATAGAATAGAACGTATGAAAAACTTTAGTAAAATGTTCTATTAGAACTCAGAATAACGATAAAGAAGTAAACGGAGTTTTTGACGGAGTAAACGGAGTATTTTTAGAAGTAACATCCAAAGTGCTATGAATTGAATTTTAGATATTGTTTAGCTAAATTGAAATAGTATTTTTTATGTTCTTCTTTAAAGAAAAATTAAATTGATTTAGTGAGATGATACACAAATGCAACGAGATTTCATATACTAATTGAAAAACCGTTGCATTTTGTTTTTTTTATGCTATACTATACTTGAAAAGAAGTGTGGTGATGATATGAAAGACCAAAAGAAAAAAGATATAATTCTGGAATACATAAAAACTAACTATGATAATAAAAAACCTATATTTGTAAATGATATCTATAAAGCCTTTCCACAAATTAGTGAAGGGACAATTAGATCTATATTTAAACGCTTTAGTGAGTCTGGTGTATTAGAAAAAGTGAATAACGGTGTATATGCTTTGCCTAATAAAGAAAGCATTTTAGGTAAAGCTACTGTTTATATTTCTGACGTTATTCAAAATAAGTATATTCTAAATGAAAAAGGTGAGAAGATAGGATATACCAGTGGAATAAATTTCTCGAATCAAATTGGACTCACATCACAAACCGCAAGTGTTAATACAATCTATTCAAATAACGTATCAAATAGAAAGAGGATGACAATACTCAAAAACAACCGGTTGATAGTAAATGCACCAAGAGTTGAAGTGACTGATTACAACTATAAATTACTTCAAGTATTAGATTTGTTGAATGAATTCGAGAAATTTAGCGAATATGATTTAAAAACATCATCAAAGAAAATATTAGAGTTTTTGGGTACTATTAAATTAAAAGGGGAAGAAGTAGAATCCATTGTTGCGAAATATCCATTAGAAGCACAAGTGAGATTTTATAAAATAGGAGGAGCAAATGCTATTACATCAAAATAAAGAAGAATTTGAGCAAATTGTTCAAGCGGTAGCTGATGATTTAGGGTTAGGAAATTTCCAGGTTGAAAAAGATTACTATGTTTCATTGTTTCTAAAGGAACTACAAAAAATGGAAACTAATATTCAAATTGTATTTAAGGGTGGAACATCTCTTTCAAAATGTTATGATATAATTGATCGTTTTTCAGAAGATATAGACTTATCAGTAAAATTCAATACAGAAAAAATCACTACAGCAGGAAGAAGAATACTTAAAACAATCATTACTGAAATTATAGAGTTATTAGGTATGAACTTCATTAACCCTGATGAAGTAGGATCGAGAAGAGACCATAATGAATACAATGTAGGGTATAATAATGTATTTCAACCAGACGAAAACACTGTACCTTACATTATTGTTGAAACAATTGTAGTATATAGGCCATATCCTATAAAAGAGATGGAAATAAGTAATTATATTACAAAGTATTTGAAGAAAAATAATAGGACTGACTTAATTGATAAATATGAATTATTTCCATTTGTAATGCCCATACAAACAATAGAAAGAACGTTTGTTGATAAACTCTTCGCTATTTGTGATTATCATTTGGAAAATGAATATAACCGCTACTCAAGACATATTTATGATATACATATGATTTGGAACAGCGGAAAGCTGAAAAAAGATCTGATGCAGGAAATAGTTCCGGATGTTATTAAAGACCGACAACTTTTTGGCAAGAGAAATATATCATGTCAACCAGAAGCTGTACCTAACGAAATTTTGAAAGAGATAGTTTCACTAAAAGTATACGAAGAAGATTATAATGATGTGACTTCAAAATTCATATACAAACCGGTTGATTATACTACCTGTATAGAGAGTTTGAAAGAAATTATAGACTTAAAAATCATCCCGAATCATATAAAAAAGTATTAGCGTATTGTTGCAGAGTTTGTTTTAATCGCTTTTTTGTATATTTATTACCGATAATCTATGTTAGCGGTCATGTCAATCATATAATAAGAAATAACAAAGATACTCGGATTAAACTTTGAGTATCTTTTATATATCAAGTGCTTTTGCAAAAAACGTCGCCACTAGCTGTCTATGCAAGATTAGATCTATCTTGTACAATATAGGGGTAAGTAAAAGGTGAGCGGGTTACCTTTTCTAAGGAGAGGGCATTATTGGCAAAAGCATTAGATACATTTGAACGATGGGAAAATCAAGGGTTACTCAAGGAAAAATTAAGAACAATTGAAGAGTTAGTTTCTAAAAATGTAGTACAAGAGAAGATAGCAAAAGTTTTAGGGATTTCTGAAAAGACACTTCAAAAACTTAAAAATAGACATGTTGAATTTGCAAGAACTTTTTCAAAAGGCGAAACAGACATGAAGGATAATCTTATCGGGGCTATTTACAAAAAAGCCATTGGTTTTGAGCATGAAGATATACAAACATTAGTAGAAGATCATAATGGCAGATCAAAGAAGAAGATAGTCAAGACTAAAAAGTATTATCCACCAGATCTAAATAGTGCAAGATATTTGCTAATCATTAAGTTTGGTAGACCATTCAACGATAAGAAAGACGAACTGGATTTATTGGAAAGAAGAATTGATGAAAAGCAAGATGAATGGACCAATGAACATGGTTCCGTAGAGGAGGATAAGATTGATGCTTGATATAGATGATTTAATGAATGAAAATATTACATCATTCTCCAAAGCGATAATGGTTGATCACTATACAAATGAGAATATTTTTGGAAAACTTATTGGAAAACTGAAAAAAGATTATCAGAGTCTAAAGAAATCAGATTTGTTTTATCTTAGTTACAGAAAAGAAATGTATCATTTCCATGTAACAATTTCACATTTTGATAATGTCCATGCGGGATTAACTCCAGTTGAATACAAAATCTTTAAGAATGCTAATCAATTGAAAAAGTATATTAAGAATATTCAAGAACATATGGGTGAGCCTTCACACTCATTTGAAAGAAGAACCTCCGATATGCCTGAAATATTTAATAATCCAGAATAAAAGACTGATTTACTACAATACAAAAACAACGTCACACTTGGCTCAAATATGCCTTGTGTGGCGTTTTTATACTTGATAGCAGTAGTTGTTTCACTTGCAGGATTTATTGCACAGAATCGATATATTATATATGCAATTTAATGTCAAATACACAATTTACTATATTTTATACCCCCCCCATCATTAAAATATCTGGTTGCAGGGGTACCGCGCATGGGGAGGTTTAAAATTCGTGAGGTGCATTTTTTGAAAACCATAAACCATAACCACTAAAAATTATAAGTAAATTTGGGCGTAATATATTATTTTATATATAAAATATACTGCAAAAATGTTATAATTTAGAAAATAGGTGTTTAACAGGCGGTGATGGGATGTCAATCGTACTTGATACAAATAAGCGCGGTTCAGTGGGGGAGTATGTAAAAGAAAATACTTCAAAGAATGCTCAAATAGATATATCTTCTTCTCTTTTTACAATTTATGCATATGATAAACTTGAAAAGGTATTAGATGAATCAAATAATATGAGGTTTCTTTTTAATGAACCTACATTTATCAAGAAAATTGAATCAAACCAAAAAGAAGTTAAAGAATTCCAATTGCAAATGTCTCAAAGGGAGAAAAATGTATCTGAGTTTCCTCTCGAAATAGGACTAAAAAACAACTTAGATCAAAATCAAGTTGCTTCTAAATGTTATCAATTCATTGATAAAAAAGCTGAAGTTAAATCTGTGCTAAATTCAGGTATTATTTCCTCAAGCAATATCTTTGTACAAAATAAGAATGCTAAGAATTTCTTGGTAAGTGGTAATGGAATTAATTTTTCCTTAGATGGCTTAGGATATTCCCATAGACCAAGATGGGACTTCAATACTGTATTAACAGAAAAAAACATACTTGAAGATTATCAAGAATATTTCAATTCAATTTGGAGTAACCCAAAATTAGTTGTTGATGTCAAAACTACATTGCTCGAACATATCACGAACTTATATAAAGAAAATGCACCAGAATTGGTGTATTTTGTCACGCTTTATCATCTTTTTAATGAAAAACTAATTAATATGGATGATATGGCTAAGATAAAAGAAAAAACCGGAATTCACAATACAAAAGTATGGCAAATGTTGTATAACTTTCAACAAGATGCCGCAGTAGGAGCTATCAAAAAGTTAGAGTTATATAATGGCTGTATCATCGCAGATTCAGTTGGACTAGGAAAAACATTTGAAGCACTTGCGGTTATGAAATATTACGAGCTAAGAAACGCTAGAGTTTTAGTTCTTGCTCCTAAAAAACTTAGAGGAAACTGGGTTGGATTTAAACAAAATACAGCAACAAACCCTTTAGTAGAAGATCGTTTTAATTATGATGTATTAAACCATACTGATTTATCAAGAGATAATGGATATTCCGGTGACATTAATTTATCTAAAGTCAATTGGGGAAATTATGATTTAGTTGTAATTGATGAATCTCATAATTTTAGAAATAACCCAGCTCTAAAAGGTAAAATTACAAGATATCAAAAATTGATGGAAGAAATCATTAAAAGTGGTATCAAGACAAAAGTCTTAATGCTATCAGCAACCCCTGTTAACAATAGATTAGCAGACTTAAAGAATCAAATCATGTTTATCACAGAGGATAAAGATGATGCATTTAAAGATGATTTGAATATTGAGAGTATAGAGAACACTTTAAGAGTCGCTCAATATCGTTTTGGTGAATGGTCTAAGCTCCCCAAAAAGGATCAAACAACAGAAAACTTACTTCCAATGTTGGATTACAGTTTTTTTAATCTTTTAAATACGGTAACAATCGCGAGAAGCAGAAAACACATACAAAAATATTATGACACCAAGGACATTGGTGATTTTCCTAATAGATTAACTCCTATTACTGTGAAAGCAGATATAGATATTAAAAATCAGTTTCCAGAACTTAATGAAGTAAATGGACTCATAGCAAAACTAAATTTACCGATATATTCACCCCTTTTATATGTAATGCCTTCTAAAATGGATGAATATGAAAAATTATATGAACAAATAGTTAAAGGCGGACAAGGAAGTTTTAAACAATCTGACCGTGAACGAAATCTTGTTAATTTAATGCGCGTCAATATTTTAAAACGTCTAGAAAGTAGTGTCCATTCATTTAAATTAACCATCGAGCGTATTAAAGATAAAATGGATGCTATGATTTCAAAAATAGAAATAGGTACAGATTATCAAACTGATGTCGATGAAGAAATAGATGATGAGGATGTTGATGATCTTGAACTTGGAACAAAAGTCAAAGTTAAACTAAAAGATGTTGATATTATTCGTTTAAAAGCAGATTTAATGGAAGATAAAGCAGCACTTGAATATTTACTTAAAGTAGCTTTAAAAGTTACTATTGATGATGATGCTAAGTTATTTAAACTTAAAGAACAGATAATTAGCAAACTTAAAACTCCTGTCAATCCAGGAAATAAAAAAGTAATTATATTTACTGCGTTTGCAGATACTGCTGTTTACCTTTATGATAATTTATCAAAATGGTTATTTGATAAATATGGGTTGTATTCTGGTATTGTTACAGGATCACAAGCTACTAAAACTAATGTTCCAAAAGCTCGGAATGAGTTTGAAGAAATATTGGTGCATTTCTCACCAAAATCAAATAAGACAGAAGTAAAAAATCAAATTGATGTATTGATTGCTACTGACTGTATTAGTGAAGGTCAAAACTTGCAAGATTGTGATTATTTAATCAACTACGATATCCATTGGAATCCGGTGAGAATCATTCAACGTTTTGGTCGTATTGATCGTATCGGTTCTGAGAACAAAGATATCCAGTTAGTCAATTTCTGGCCAAATATTGAGCTTGATGAGTACATCAATCTTGAAGCGCGTGTTAAAAATAGAATGATGATGGTTGATTTATCAGCAACCGGAGAAGATGATTTACTTAATCCTGAAAGTAAGAATTTAAAATATAGAAAAGACCAATTAAAACAATTGCAAGAAGAAGTTGTTGATTTGGAAGATCTCTCTGGTGGAATCTCAATTACAGATTTGACATTAGATGATTTTATCATGACACTTGATAAATACTTGAAATCACATCCTGGACTACTAGAATCATATCCAACAGGCATTTATGCAGTTACAGATATTAATGAAAAGTTAAAAGCCGAAGCTAGTCCTGGAGTAATCTTTTGTCTGAAGCAAAAGAATTTTACTGAGAACGAAAAGAGTCAAAATTCATTGTATCCATATCATTTAGTATATGTTAAAGATGATGGCAGTGTTTTAGTAAAAAACACGAACCCTAAGAAGATACTTGATTTATATAAAGCGATATCTAATGGAAAAGACGAAGTGATTAAGCATTTGGTTGAAGATTTTAATCAAGAGACTAAAAATGGAAATAAAATGGATAAGTATACATCTTTACTAGAAAAAGCAATCTTCGATATAAAAGGATATATAGAAGAGAAAGGTGTGAAATCCTTATTTAGACTCGGTAAATCTACGATACTTGATAATAAAGTAACTGGTTTGGATGATTTTGAACTTGTAACATTTATGGTGGTAAAATGAGTGATATATTAGAGTCTTTTCATATTCCAACTGCTGGGAAAACAAAACAGAGAATATCAATGAAAGATATTTTTGAACAATTAAATTTATCATCTCAGGAAAAAAAGATCTTAAATTCGGAGATTGCTTCAATTCATCTAGTAGGAGTTTTGGATTCTAATACATTAAGAGTTCAATCATTTGTGGATGAAGAATGTGTTTATGAAGCTATTTATGTACTTCAAGTATTTCTTAAGACCGATTTACATTTAAATACTATTAATGAAAGACTGCATATGGCTTTTCCAAATCCAACTATAATTCTGTATTTGTTTGAAAATAAGAATTTGATTTCAGTTGCTTTAAAGCGCGTAAATAAAAGTATTAAAGAAAAAAGTGTGATCGAAACATTCTATTCAACTAACTTATTTGACACAGATGAGGACCATTATTCTTTCGTTAAATTGCTAGATTTTCAACATATCCAAGCTTTAAACCTAAAAGAATTTTATGAAAGAATTACAGATATAATTTATTCTGAAAGATTAATAGAAATCATCGGAAAATATCCGGATAGAATTCCAAAAAGTTTTGATTTAAAGATGAGTATTAAGAAAGTTGAAAATGAGACTACCTTTCTAAATGGTCTTAATGACAAGTACAAACTAGCCTCCATGATGGCTGAAAAAATGGATTATCACATGAAAATTAAACTGAAAGAAACTGAGATTGCAGATTATATCTCACAAATAAAGGAGGAACTTATATATGAATAAAATGGAAGGTACTAGCCTGAACTTCGAAACTATGAACGTTGAGAAGATTAAAGAACTCTTTCCTAATGTTGTTACTGAAGGAAAAATTGATTTTGATAAACTTAGAGTGGTTTTAGGTGATGAAATTGATGATAGAGTCGAAAAGTACCAGTTTACTTGGAATGGAAAAAGCAGCACGATTAAACTTGCACAATCTCCATCAACGGGAACATTAATCCCTTCAAAAGAAGACAGCAAGAATTGGGATTCAACAGAGAACTTATATATTGAAGGAGACAATTTTGAAGTATTAAAACAACTTCAAAAGACTTATTATGGAAAAATCAAAATGATATATATTGATCCTCCTTATAACACAGGTGGAGATTTTGTTTATAAAGACGATTTCAAAGATAATATAAAGAATTATAAGGAACAAACTCAACAAACAACCAGAGCTAATCCGGAAACTAATGGCAGATATCACACTGATTGGCTAAATATGATGTATTCAAGATTGATATTAGCTAAGAATCTACTATCAGATGATGGCGTCATCTTCATAAGCATCGATGATCATGAACATTCAAATTTGCAAAGCTTATGTAATGAAATTTTTGGAGAGAATAATTTTGTAGGTTGCATTTCGAGAGCCACTGGAACTACTACAGGTCAAGATGCAAATAAGATGGGAAGTTCACTTGATTATTGTCTTCTTTACTCTAAAGGAGAGTCATTTGTTTTGAAGGGATTAGATTTATCTGATGAAGATGCGAAAAGATTCAATGATGAAGATTCTCGCGGGAAATATTCAATGTTGCAACTTAGAAAAACCGGAAATGCAGATACAAGAGAAGATAGACCGAGTATGTTCTATCCCGTTACTGCACCAGATGGACAAGATGTATATCCTTTCGGACCAACAAATTATCTAAGTCGTTGGAGGGTTGGGTCGAATACATATTCTCAGTTACTAGAAGATAATATGATTGTTTGGAAACAAGCAAAACAAAATGAAGTTATTATAGTTGATGGAGTTCAGCGCTCCGAATGGACGCCTTATGTAAAATACTATCTAGAGGGAAGGACTAAGCAAGTTTCTAACTTGATGATTGATATCGAGGGGAACAAAAAGGGATCAATTCAACTTAAAGAATTGTTTGGTAATAAAGGAATATTTGATAATCCAAAACCGCTTGAATTTTTGTCTATATTGCTTCGGATTTCTACACACAGCAATTCAGTAATCCTTGACTTCTTCGCTGGCTCATCAACCACAGCTCACGCAGTTATGCAATTAAACGCTGAAGATGGAGGAAATCGTAAGTTTATAATGGTTCAACTTCCTGAATTAACAGATGAATCCTCAGAAGCATTTAAAGCTGGATATAAAAACATATGTGAGATCGGCAAAGAGCGCATCCGTAGAGCTGGCGAACAAATTAAACAAGAACTTATTGATAAAAAGAACAAAGCTGGATTATTAGTTGACAATGTTGTTGATCCAGATTCATTTGATAATGGGTTCAAAGTGTTCAAACTAGAATCAACAAATATCATTCCTTGGGATGGTACAATTAAATTAGACGAAACAACCATATTTACTCAATCAGAAGTAATAAAAGATGATAGATCAGACCTTGATGTATTATATGAAATTATGCTGAAATACGGGGTGTTTGATAAACCCGTACAAGAAATCAAGATTAACGGAAAAACGATGTATAGCGTTTCTTTAGGTTACCTAATCGTATGTTTAGATAACAATATAACGTTAGATGACGTAAAAGAAATAGGAAAGCTTAAACCACATAACGTTATCTTCAAAGAATCAGGATTTGCAAATGACAATGATAAGATTAATGCAACATATACATTAGAAAAACTTGGAGTAGAAGAAATTAAAAGCATCTAGGAGGAATATTGATGAAACTTAAATTTATCGATCAGCAATATCAAACAGATGCTGTCGAATCTATTGTAAATATATTTGAGGGGTCTAAAGTAAAAGACTCCCTTTTCACTATAGACATATCAAGAGGACTTACTGAATTTACTGAATCAAGAGTTGAAGGAGTCGGTGTTACTTATGAACTTGGATATGCCAATAAACTACATCTTGATAATACAGAACTTTTAGAAAACGTTCGTAAAATCCAAGAACATAATGGAATTCTAAAAAGTACAGACATTAATGGACGTAATTTTACAATCGAAATGGAAACGGGAACTGGTAAAACTTATGTTTATACAAAAACGATACTTGAATTACATAAAAAGTATGGCTTCACCAAATTTATTATAGTAGTTCCTGGTATTGCTATTAAAGAAGGAGTATATAAAAGTTTTCAAATCACTGAAGAACATTTTAAACTTAGATACGACAACGATATATATAATTATTTTGTATATGATTCTAGTAAACTTACGCAAATTCAAACATTTGCTACTAGTTCGAATATTGAAGTTATGATTATCAATATTGATGCCTTTAGAAAGAGTTTTAGTGATCCAGAGAAAGAAACAAAAGCCAATATTATTCACCGTGCTAGTGATAAATTAAGTGGTAATAAACCAATTGATTTAATAGCTAGTACAAATCCAATTGTTATTATTGATGAACCTCAATCTGTAGATAATACTCCAAAAGCAAAAGATGCGATTAAATCACTTAATCCACTTTGTACACTGAGATATTCAGCAACTCATCGCGAATTGTTTAATCTGATGTATAGATTAACTCCAGTAGATGCATATCAAGAAAACCTAGTTAAACATATTGAGGTTTCTTCACTACAAAGCGATGAAACTACTGCAAAACCTTATGTGAAACTAATATCTATTAATGATAAAAATGGGTACACAGCAAAACTAGAAATTAACACGCTCAATAAAGATGGATCTATTTCTAAAGGAACAGTTACAACCAAAATAAACGAGGATCTATGGGAAAAATCTGGTGGTGTAGATTACTACAAAGATATGAACTATATCTTAGATGATATCGGAACCTTTGAAGATGTTGACTATATCTATTTTGCAAATGGTATTACCGTTAATAAAGGTGAAGCGATTGGTGAAATCAATCAAGACGCAATCAAACGTGCACAAATTAGAGAAACAATAGAACTTCACCTAAAAAAAGAAGAAACGTATTTGAAACAAGGTATCAAAGTTTTGAGTTTGTTTTTCATTGATCAAGTTGATAAGTATCGTGTGTATGATGCTAATCAAGCACAAAAAGGTATATATGCTATTTGGTTTGAAGAAGAGTTTACAAAACTAATCAATGGACGATTTAAAAGACTAAGAGATACCTATAGTGGGAAGATGTCATTTGATCCAGAAAAAGTTCATGATGGCTATTTTTCAGTTGATAATAAAGGAAGAGTAAAAGATACAAGAGGAGATTCAATTGCTGATGAGTCTACCTATGAGAAAATCATGCGTGATAAAGAACGTCTTTTAAGCATAGAGGAACCGTTGAGATTTATATTCTCCCATTCAGCATTAAAAGAAGGATGGGACAATCCAAATGTCTTTCAGGTATGTACACTAGTCGAAACGAAAGATACAATGACAAAGCGTCAAAAGATTGGACGAGGACTTCGTATTTGTGTTAATCAAGATGGAGATCGTGTCAATGAACCTAAATTTAATATCTTGAGTGTTGTTGCAAACGAATCGTATAAAGATTTTGCGGGTAGTCTTCAAAAAGAACTTGAATCTGATGCAGGTTATAAATTTGGAGTTATCGAGAAAGTGAGTTTTGCTGGTATTGAACTAACCACAGCTTATGGAGTTGAGTTAACTTTATCACAAGATGACTCAGCAAAAATATTTGCTCATTTAAAGCAAAACGGATATCTTAAATCAAATGGAAAAGTTGAAGAAAAATTCTTTGCTGATGTTCAAAATGACAAATTTAGAATTCAAGAGGAATATTTAGCATTCCAAGATAAAATAATTTTTACAATCAAGAAATTGTCTCGTGAAATTGAAATTAAAGATGCAAATGCTAAAGTTAAAGTGAGCATCAATAAAAAAATATTTATATCAGATGCTTTCAAAGATATGTGGAATCGAATTAGAAGGAAAACACTATATTCAGTTGAAATGGATATTAACAAATTTAAGGATGAAGCAGTTGAAAAATTAAAATCCATGCCTAAAATATTACCTGAGAGAATTGAAAGAGAAAGAACAAGGTTGAATATTACTGGTGCTGGAGTAGTTCAAGAAGGTTCATCTAGATATGGAACAGTTGGAGACATTAATGAGTTTGATCCAATTGTCTATCCGGATTTTATAAGAAGGCTTCAAGATGCGACACTTCTTATGCGTTTAACTATTATTGAAATTATTAAAGAATCAGGTAGACTACCTGATTTCTACGAAAATCCAGAATCATTCATTAAGAACGTATCGTCTATTCTGAATTCTGTTAAGAAATCAAATCTATCAAAAGGACTGAAGTATTATCAATCTGACGAATTTTATGTACAAGAGGATGTATTTGATGATACTGAGTTATTTGGTTACAAAAACAAGAATGTGATTGACATTTCAGATGAGAAGAATGTTTATGATCATGTTATATTTGACTCTACAATTGAAAAACAATTTGCATTAGATGCTGAAGATGATGAAGATGTAGTTCTCTATGCTAAACTACCGAGAAAATTCATGGTTGACACACCTTTTGGAAATTATAATCCTGACTGGGTTGTTGTTATTCAGTCTAGTGGAGAGGATAAACTATATTTTGTTGCAGAAACCAAAGGTTCTGAAAAGAAAGAAGAACTTCGTGAACGCGAAAGTAATAAAATTCTATGTGGTAGAAAGCATTTTGAAGTGCTTGATACAGGAGTTAAATTTGAAGTGGTAAGCAAACTTAGAAGTCTAAAAAACTGAGGGAAAATATAGTAAAAAAATAAGATATATTTGCAATACAGTATTATTTCTATGATATAGGAAGAGGTGAACATTATTATGAAAAAAATTGATTTTCATATTCATACAATTTCGACTGATAAAGACGGAAGTTTTGAGTTCTCTATAGAAAACCTTGGAAAGTATATTTCACAAAGAGAAATTGATGCAATTGCAATTACTAATCATAATGTTTTTGACATAAGTCAATTTAATGAGATACAAGGTAGTATAGATGCAAAAGTATTTCCAGGAATAGAAATTGATGTTGAGAAAGGACATATTCTAGTAATTTGTTCACATGATAAATTTGGTATTGAAAGAATCAGATTATTAAGTGAAAATCTTAAGGATAAATTTATCGACACAAAATACATTTCGCTAGAGTTGTTAATAAAACTATGTTCAAATCCACTAGATTATCTTTTCATTCCACATATTGAAGGCAAACCTAAATCACTGTCGCTTGAAGTGATAAAAGAGTTTCCCCAAGGGTATATTTACTGTGGTGAAGTACCAAACCAATCTAAGTTCAATCTATTGAAGAAGGATAAAAACAGTTCACTAACACCAGTTTTCTTTAGTGATTCTAGGATTAGCAAGCAAATGCTAATTGAACACTTTTCACTTAGACAAACCTATTTGAACATTGAAGCGTTAGAATTTGATACTATAAAAGCAGCATTGAAAGATAGATCAAAAGTATATTTAGATATCGAAGGAACTGACTTATTTGACGCAACAGGTGAAGGGGACTTTATTTACCCTGGTATAAATGTCATAACAGGGAAACGTTCAACTGGAAAAACTGTTTTACTAAAGAAAATGTATGCAGCCAACGAAAACGTGAAATATATTCGACAATTTGAGTTAGTTCAAAATCAGGATGATGAAGAGAAATCTATAGAAGAATTTCAAAAAGAGGTTAAACTGGATGAACAAAAGTTCATTGAAAACCACTTAAACCAATTTAAAGATATAGCTTCGACTGTTGCTCTGATTGATTTGCAAATTAACCATAATGCGCTTGATAAGTATATTGAGAGCTTACATAAATTTGCAAATGACACAACGAAAAAAAACAGCTATGCGAAAACAAAGTTATTCAGTGAAGAAAAATTTGTGAAATTGCCAGACTCATCGCTGAAATCTAGCATTGAAGCTATTATTACACTATTGGAAAATATGAAAAAAGATGAAACTCTAAAAAAATATCTTTCAGAAGTTAATTTCAATGAATTGTTAAAAGAATTAGTAAGCAACTTTAGAAAAGAGAAATATAATAATAAAATTAGAGAGTATGTTAATGAGATATTGGATTCAGTGCAGCCTATTTTACAATCTAAATCAGATTCACCAATAATCACAAATTATGATCAACTGTTACATATGAAAAATTTAATGAAGGTTCATATTTTTAATAAGTTAGTGAAATCAATGAAAGAGAGTAAAATAATAAGTTCAACAAATATTGGAAATTTCAGCATACGAGTTACAAGAAATGCTATTGATTCTGCAGCTACTTTAAAAAAGAAAATTAAGAAGCCGTCAAAAGTTACTCACATTTTCGAATTATATGACAAACCATATGATTATCTTATCAAAATGAGCAATGAAGGATTAGCTAATGATGTTGGAATCGAGAAAGCGTTCTTTGATTTTCAGTATAATGTCCTGAATAAATATGGCAATCCTGTATCTGGTGGTGAACGATCAGAATTTAGGCTAATGAGAGCATTAAAAGATGCATATAGTTACCAAATGCTGCTTATTGATGAACCGGAATCGTCATTTGATAATATGTTTCTGAGGGAAGAGATAAACAAGACTATAAAAGAAATGTCAGAATATCTGCCAGTAGTAATAGTGACGCACAACCATACGGTGGGGTTGTCTATAAAACCGGATTATATATTTCATCTAATCAGGGAAGATAAACCTGATGGAAGCGAGTATTATATATTCTCAGGGTGTCCTGATGCAGCTAATTTGAGTGATAAAGAAGGAAAGATAATTAAGAATTATATTGCATTGATGAATAGCTTCGAGTCGGGTGAAAAAGCCTACGAAGAAAGGAAAGTGGATATCTATGATGTTGTTAAAAATAGAGGATAATAAAGTTTTTTTTAGAACAGACAAAGATAAAGAGTTTGTAAATCTCGATGAAATCGGTAAAGATGACATATTATCTATTTTCAAAAAAATATTTTTAGCTAAAGAAGATGAAAATCTTAAGGATTTTGCTGATGAATTTAATAAAGATTTAATAGGCAATGATGCACATAAAATAATATATGAAAGATTATATAATAAAATAAAAGAATTATGGGAAAACAGATCTACAATCATCGGTGAAATTAAGAATGAATTTAAAGAAGCTGAAGAGAAATATATTACAAAGTAATTTTTGTATTCTTTTGATTTCATAGATGTATACTTTTCTGATAATCCTAATATTTATTAAGAGAAAATATGTCTATAAGAACTGTTCTAATCAAAATTAAAAGTTTGAAAAATTAAATCATTATATGCAAAGGAGGCAACAGATGAAAAACGTTTTTGATGCAATCGACTATAAATTCTTTCAAGTTTTTTCAGGAGAGAACAGACGAATTCATGCAGAAATTATCATGGTTGTCTCCGATTTTTTTAAGCGTCATAATAATACTTCATTCGTAGAAAAAGAAGATTTAGTCAATCACTTGACAGATTACATAAATCAAAGAGATTTTGATAAGGTGTTGGATGATGAAGGTAATGATATCTCAACATCAAGTTCTAGAGAAAAAGCACTAAATAAACTAAACCTATTCAAAAGAAATGGTTGGTTAATTGAGGAAAAAGTTGAAAACTATGTCGACATTATTCAGTTTGATGACAATGCATTAATTTTACTGAAAGCCCTTGAAGACATTAGTAGCAACTCGGCTCCAAAAGAGTATACAGGATATATTTATGTTATTGATAACCTCTTGAGATATTTTGATTACAATCAAGGAATTTCAATCATAGAGCAAGTATATGATAATACTGAGACTCTTATGAACCGTTTGAGAGGACTAAATTCAAGCATAAAGAAGTATTTAACCAAACTACTAAATGAAGATAACGAAGACGCGGAAAAGCTACTTAAAACGCTATTAAGTGATTATCAAGAAAATGTTATCAACAAAGCTTTTAGCAATCTAAAATTAAGCGATAATCCTAGCAAGTATAAAAATCAAATTTTAAGCAGATTAAACGAACTTAGATCTAAAGAAGGCATGGAAAAACTCATTGCTAACTTTCGTAAAACGAAGACATCAAAAGACAGCGATGAAGTGATTGAAGAGCAATTAATATATCAAATTGATTATATTTATGACAACATCGAATTTTTGCAACAAACAATTCTGATGATTGATGTTAAAAATGCGAAATACGTTAAGTCCTCAACATCGAAATTATCTTTTATCTTAAGTGAAAATTTTGATGTCGAAGGAAAGATAGAAAGCATTTTGAAATTGATGAAGCATCAAAAAAATGAAGAACTTTATTCTCACGCATTTGGGCTTTATAAGATGGGAATAGTGGACTCACAATCCCTATACAAGCCTAGAACATACCGAAGTCTCGTTTCTGAAACACCACTTGAAACAATTACAGAGATTGATCAGGATTATGTTGACAAAATTCGATCAAATTTATTTAAGGACAATCGATTTAGTACGAAGACAATCAACGAGTATGTTAAAAATATTTTATTAATGCGTCCAAGAGTTAAAGCTTCTGAACTTAATTTTGAAAATAGCGAAGACTTAACAAGATTGATACTAATACAGTTGTATGCACATCATGAACATATGTGTTATCAAACTGTTTCTGCAGATGAAGTAGTCACAAGCAATAATATTGAATATAATGATTTTTGGATAATGAAACGGGGTGAGCATAGTGCCAAATAAGCAAACTATTGGGTTGAACTTCTTTAATCAACTTCAAAAACTAACTGAAACTGAAAAGGAAAAATGCTCTAGAATCTGTAATAAGATTTTGGATAAGAACTTTTTAATTAGACAAAAAGATTCTGATAAAGAAGATTACTTTTTTGTTTTAGGTCATTTAACGTTATTCCAAAGTTATTTTATGCTCATGGATTATGCAATAACACATTATGAAGCAGATCAAATAATTGCACTCAGCACCGAAGCTGATAGAAATCGAGTAAGACTAAAACGTACCGATACAATTATGTTATTGATTTTAAGACTCCTTTATCAAAAGAAAGCCAAAGAAGCTACTCAACTAAATCAGATATTAGTTTCAGTTGGAGAAATACATGACGAAATTGAAAAGACTGGATTAATTAAAGGTAAAATTTCAAAAACAGAATTGCAGACGACAATGAGAACATTAAAAAGTTATTCTCTTATCGATTTTCAATCGTCAAACCTATTTAATGATGATACAAGGGTTGAAATATATCCTTCTCTTTTACGTGTTGTAAATATTGATGATATGAACAAATTAGAGACTCAACTAAACGCATATTCAACAGGAGGTGATGATGATGAAGACGATGACCAAGATTAAACTAATTAATTGGCATATTTTTGATAACCATACGATTGATATTAATAAAAACACCTTAATAACAGGAGAAAACGGTCACGGGAAATCAACATTACTTGATGCAGTTAATTTCATTTTAAGTGGAGCATCCGGAAAATTCAATCAAGCTGCTAATGCGTATACCAAGAGAACTATAGAATCATATATAAGAGGGAAAACAGGACTTGAAGGAAAAACGTTCTTAAGAGATCAGGATAATCTAATTTCACATATTGCACTTGAATTTTATGATCAACTTTCAAAGAAGTATTTAACGATTGGGGTAGTGTTTGAACTGCCACTTTCAGCGAGAAAGAACCATGGTATTTTTTATCATATAGCGGATTCAAAACTTGAAGAAGAATACTATATTAGAGACAAAAAAATATTAGGGTTGAATCAATTTAAAGCGGCAGTTAAAGTTAACGGTAAAGAGGCACGAACTTTTGAAACAAAACGCGATATTAAAAGCATGATTAAAAGTACACTTGGTTTATCAAGTGATAAGTACTTTGAATTATTGCCTAAAGCACTTGCCTTCCACCCAATTAATGAAGTAAATAAATTTGTTTATGATTTTCTCTTGCCAGAAGACGTTGTCGATATTGAATCACTTCAAACTAATATATATAGTTATCGTGAAATAAGTAAGCTTCTGAAAATTGAAAAAGAAAAGTTAGATGCTCTTTTACCATTAGAACCCCTGTCACAAACATACCTAAAAACTAAATCGGATATTGAAGTATTGGATTATTTAAAAGTTGATTTGCAATTCGAAGCAATCCAAAAAGATATGGAAAACGAAAATGAGAATTTGCTTACAAACAAAAAAGATACAGATGGAATTATTAATCTAAAGTCAGCTACTGATACAAAGTTACATGCTGTTGAAACGAGTTTAAATGAACTTCATAAAAACGATATATCTGTCAGAGTGGATACTTTAGAAAAAGGAATTAAAGAAGAAAAACAAAAATTAGGAAATACCAATAATAAGATAAAAAGCACTATGGAGTTAATAAGTCATGAAACTCAGCTTGGAGAAAGAATTGAAGTAGATTTTCTAGGTAAGAACTTCGCAAACCGCGAAAATCACTCACAATTACTCAAGTCAATTAATAACTTCGATAAAGTGTTAGATGATAAGAAAAGTAGTGCTGCTTTGGGATTAGCTGAAATAAAAAGTGAAATTATAAAAGAAAAAGACAAAAAGGCAAAAATTGAAGTTGAGATTAATAATTTAAAATTGAATCGTTTTACGTACCCAGAATTCGTGGAACTATTGTTGGGACTGTTGAAAGAAGAATTGAGAATTGAATTTAACAAGTCTGATATCGATGTTAAACCATTATGTGAACTGCTTGAAATCGAAAAAGAAAATGAAGTATGGAGAAACTCGATTGAAGGATATTTAAACACACAGCGTTTCGATATCATCGTTGAGCCACAATACTTCAATAAAGCGTTAGAAATTTATGAAAAACACAAATTCAAAAGAAAAATCCATGGTGTTGGACTCATAAATACTAATAAGCTAAAAAATTATGATGCAACTCCTAATTCACTTGCAACTAAAGTAAAAGGACTTAATGAATTTGCCAGACAATCAGTTAACATGATTATGGGGAATGTCATTTGTGTTGAGGAAATTCAGCAACTTAAAGATTTTCCAAAGTCTATCACTCCAACTGGAATGACATATCGTAACAATACAGCACGCCAGATTAATCAAGCTATCTGGGAAAAACCATATATAGGTTTAAAGGCAATTCAAACTCAGCTCGAAAATGCAATTCAAGAAGAAAAAATTATCTCTAGAACAATCAATTCTTTGATAACCTCAGAAAATAGATTGAATAATCTGATTCATATAATTAATCAATCCCAAATCAGGGGTCTTTTCAATATACCTAATCACTTTGAAGATAAGTATCAAGCTGAAAAATTGATATTATCTCAAGAAAATGAACTAAAGATACTTAAAAAAGATAATGCATGGCTAGAAGTTGAGGACTTGATTGAAAAGAAAAACAATGAAAAAGAAGAATTACGTCTTCAATTAGATGGATTCATTGGAGATTTAAGGTTGCTTGAACAGAAAATGAAAGAAGCAACTGAAAAAATTATAGATTTGAAGAATAAATTAAAGGATGTAACAAACGAGTTAAATAAACTACCAGATTCGAGCCAGCATGCTATCCAAATTGAAAATAAGAAGAAAACATTAAAACAAAGCTATCAAGAAAACTATGAAAAAATCACTTCAGCTATTAGAAATGAAAAAACCGATTTGGATCGTCGACTAATTAATCATGAAAGCAAACTGACCGAATTGATGCGCGATTATACTTTTAAATACGATAATGGACAACTTATTGCAGACATCAAGAACCTTGATGATTTTCTTGATGTTTTGTATCGAATAAAAGGAAGAAACATTATTGAATACGAAGATAAAGCGGGAGTTGCTCTCAAAGCATGTGAAAAATCATTCAAAGAAGATTTTTTATCTAAATTAAGGGAAAAAATTCAAACCGCACAAGATGGGTTTATGATCTTAAACAAAGCGCTTGCGAGTAAACCTTTTGGATCAGATAAGGAGATTTATAAATTTACATATACAGGAAGTAGTAATCCTAATTTCAAAGACTATTACTCAATATTGCAAAGCTATGAAGATTATGAATCAAGATCACTATTAATTGAATCGTTGAGCGAGAAAAATCTAATTCTCTTGAAAACATTATTTGAAACATTAACTTCAGAGGATAAAACAGAAGCTCAAGTGAGAAAAATTGCTGAGTACACAGATTACAGAAAGTATATGGATTACGACATAAAAATCACTAATAAAAATGATGAAGTATACTATTTTTCTAAAGTAAATAGGGAAAAGAGTGGTGGAGAAACGCAAACCCCATTCTATGTAATTATTGCTTCTTCATTTCAACAATTATTAGATGCAAATAAAAGAAATAGATCTTCAGCATGTGTGGTTATGTTTGATGAAGCATTTAACAATATGGATGAATCACGTATTGAAGCAATGATGGAGTATTATAAGGAATTAAATATTCAACTACTGATTGCTGTTCCTCCACAAAGGCTCGTTAACATTGTCCCTTATGTAGAAACAACACTTGGATTAATTAAGACTAATAATACGGTTGTAGTTTGTAGTTGGAAAGAGCGTAGTCAGGAGAATCAAAATGAAAAAGTTTGATATCTCAATTCTGACTAAATTAGTTGAGAAATATGAACGAAGTGTCTTATCTAAATCAGGATCTGACAGGAATGTTCAAATTATAATTAAATCTTCTGATCCCATTCTTAAAAACTACTGGTCTGAGGATTCCTATCTATACCGTGATCAGATTCATTTAAGTATAGAAAAATTATCCAAACTGCAGCTAGTCTTTGTCTCATATGATTTTAATAAAGAACTAGAAACTATTGTCTTAAATATAGATATGATTAGCGAAGCTTATAAGTTTTTAAAGAGAAACAATCCAAAGATTGAAGAAAGCTTGATTGCTGATTTCTTATCTTCATTAACTACAAAAGTTGAACCTATAGCATGTTTTGCTAAAACAATGATTGAAAAACTTCAAAACTATCAATCGATAGCATCGTATGTTGATAATATCGAGAACCTAAAGTTATATGTGTATGCAATTGAAGAAATGGTTAATTTAGAAGAAGATACTCTCAAACGTAACTTCAGCAAAAAAATATTTAATGACTCAAAAACATTTGAAAAGTTGGAAGGTAAAATATGTAAAATCATTAAAGATTTTTCAAATACAGATGAAAATGATAATGATACCATATTAGAAATATATCATATCGTCAAAACTCCAACATTTGTATATATCAAAGGGGATATTACTTTAAAAATTAACCAAGAAGAGATTAATCTTAATAGATATAGTCACGAACTTGCTTTGAGCTCCACAGCAATGAACGATTTAAGTGTTATTGAACTCGGTGTAAAAAAGGTTCTTACAATTGAAAATTTAACTACATTTGTAGCGTTCAATAACCCTGAATTCATCTGTATTTATCTTGGAGGATTCCATAATTCTGTTAAAAGAAATCTACTAAAAAAAATAGCTATACACAATAAAAGTATTGAGTTTTATCATTTCGGCGATATTGACGCTGGAGGTTTTCTTATTTTTGAGGATTTAATTAACAAAACTGATATTCAATTTAAGCCTTATATGATGGATATAGATACTTTGAAAAAATATGAGAGCAATTGGACCTCATTAACTGTAAATGACAAAAAGCGATTGAAAGAAAATATGAGTTGTCATTTTAAGAATACAATTGAATTTATGTTACAAAACAATTGTAAACTAGAACAAGAAGCAGTACTTTGATTCAAGAAAAGGAATTCATCCTATATATTGAGATGACGGGGGATAAGAAAATATGAAAGTCGATTTGAAACACTGTAATAATATAGTTGAAGGAAGTATCACAATAGAAGATAACAAGTTGAACATACTATATGGAATTAACGGTATTGGTAAAAGTACAATTGCTAAAAGTATTTATTATCAAATTCATGAACCTGAAAAAGTAGATCTACTAAAACCATTTAGTACCATCCATGATGTCAGTATTAAGCCAAGCATTGTTTTCGATGTTCTACCAAATGAAGTTATTATTTATAATGATGACTATATAAAACAATATTTATTTATTTCTTCAGATGAGATTTTAAAAAATAGCTTTGAGCTATTCATCGCACCTAATGATTTAGACGAACAAAAAAAATACATTAACACACAACTAGAATTAATTAACAAGTTATTATCTCAAAATAAACATCTAGGACAATTAAACAGTTTAGTTCAACAATTGGAGCCATTATTTACATTTAAGAAAAATTCTGAAACAGAGTTAACACCTAAATCAAAAATCAAACAGTTGTTTGATGAGGGTAATAAGGTTCACAACATCCCTTTAAATTTAACTAAATTCCAAAACTATATTGAGGACACACAAGCTATCGGATGGGTAGATTGGCACTCTAAAGGTCATCCATTTATTGATAAGAAAGAAAACTGTCCATTTTGTGCTAAAATCTTGAATGATCAGGAACGTAAAGACAACAACGAAGTAGATTTCCTTTTTCCCAAAGCAACTTTAGACGTTTATAAAAAAATAGAGACAAGTTTTGCACAAAACTCCGAGCTATTCTCCCAGGCTATTTTAGATGATTTTGATAAAATCACTAAAAGCACTTCAGAGATTAATATTGAAAATCAAAATAAATTTATCGGATTATATAAAGAAGCGCAAAAATTGATTTTACAGATGTCATATTCTAGTAAATATACATATGATATTTTTAAGGAAATAGAAAATATTGGTCAGGAACTTGAAAACAAGAAAATAGATTTAACGAATTTAAAATTTATTGACAGCAAAGAAATACTAAATGCATTTAAGGAATATAACAACGAGATTGATGGATGCATCAAAAAAGCAGAAGATCTAAGGATTAAGATTAATATACTAAATTCGAGTATTAGAAGAACATCAAGAGAAAATATTGAAGATATTAATAAGTTTTTAGAGATTTCGGGAATAGATTATAAGATTCAGTTGTCTCCAAATAAGGAAAAAATATTGATAGTTCCAAGCGTTTCAGATATTGCAATTAACGTATCAGACCATCTTAGCTATGGTGAGAGAAACGCACTTGCACTAGCCTTATTTGCATTTGGGGCTAAAACGGAAGAAAATGCACTAATCATATTAGATGATCCAATATCCTCATATGATAACAATAAAAAATATGCAATTGTTCACTATTTGTTTACTGGGAAAAAACATTTAAGAAATAAAACAATTTTACTTTTAACACACGATTTAGAACCGATTATTAACTTATATAAGGTTGAAACTAGATCTATTCCACCATATGTTTCAGCCAAATTTATTGATAACAATTATGGAAAAGTTATAGAACAGATCATTAATAGCGAAGATATACAATCACTAATTGATGCTACACTTAATACAATAAATGACACAGATTTATCAGTAATTAATAGACTGATTCACTTGAGAAGATATTTTGAATTAATTGCTCACGATAAGTTGGCTTACAATATGTTGTCATCCCTTTTTAAAGGAGAAGAAAAACCATCATTTAAAGAATCTATTAGATTTAGCGAGGAACAAACTGAAAACGCATTAAAATTAGTTCAAAGCTATATTTCAGACTTTGAATATGAAGTCGTACTCAAGCAAATATCAGATAAAAATTTTATGATAAAGTTATTTACTAGCACGAAAAGCAATTATGAAAAAGTGGAAATATTCAGGATGATGTGGAGTAATTTTAAAATTAACCTTCCAGACGAAATAATGAAGTTTATCAATGAAACTTATCATATTGAAAACACATATTTGTTCCAATTAAATCCATATACATTTAATAGCGTACCATCGTATATAGTTGAAGCTTGCAAGAGAGTTATATCAACACTTTAGAGCAAAGAAAATAGAAACAACAACAAAATGTATTTGAAGTGAAAAGTTTTAAATATTTTAAAATATAAAAAGAAAGGAGAAATGGTTTTGAATACAACAAAAATTTATGAATCTAATGAGAAAAATGGAGAGATATTATAAATTTATAAAAGAATCAAGTAGTTTAGAAAATTTGGAAATTGACGATGATTCATTGATAATTAATCTTATTATGAATAACTCAATTGCTTTACTTGAAAGTTTCGATGAATTACTTGATTCAACTTATCCAAGTGTAGTAATTGCGACATTAAGACAAGTTTATGAATATAATTTACTTCTTATAGGGCTTAAAAATGGCTATATTTCTTATGGAAACTTTATGAACGATATAAAAGACAAAGGCTATAATTCGCTGAAGCACCAATGCTTAGGGAGGCTTTTTGACGACCAAAGGAAAAAACAAGATGAAAAAACATTTTTTAAAATAAAAGAAAGTTTCAATCAAACATATTCAAGGTTGAGTCAATATACACATGTTAATATTGATAAACTACTTTATTTTGTTACTGAAATGCTCGGAACTAGTGATCCCGAATATAAAGCATTATTAAAAAAAGATTTGAGGATATTATTTATTCAGATCGAGTTCCAATTTTTATATTCAGCACTTGATTATTTTAACTGGAAAGAAGATTATCCTATATTAAATCAAAAATATATAAAAGAAACGATTATCGAAAGACAGCAATATCATGAAAAGCAAGAACCTATAGTTCAAAGAATTAATGACATAAAAATACTACATAATAGACTGAAAGATATCAATAACAAAGCGCTGAAAGATATTGAGGAAGTTGATGAACAATAGAATTACCTTCATGTCTTTGATGTGTCGTTATATGGCATTTTCTCATTTTTGAACTTGAAACTATTAAAAATATTTTCTTATGGAAACAAACTCCATACTAATCACATAGCAAACTTGGTTGTGACAACCTCAAAAGTGGCACAAACTTGGTTATGACAACACAGTATATTTGACACCTAGTTAATGGGTGTTTTCTTTTTTTATACTTCATTAGATTATTCTAGAATTTTATTCTTTCAAGTATAAAAAAACCACACCCATAGGTATGGCTTTTCATATAGTTTCAATTTAAATTAAAAATCTATTTTCTTACGTTCAATTTTTCGATGAGTTCTGCTTTCGATAAAGCGCTGTACCCAACTAATCCTTTTTCTTTGGCAACTATTTTCAATTCAGCTAAAGTCAATTTAGAATAATCTACTTTAGGTTTAACAACAGCAGGTTCTACTTTTTCTGCAGGTGCTTGACTTGGTACTGGTTTCTTTACTTCTGGTTTTGCAGAAACAGGAATTGGTGGAACAACTTTTACTTCAACTGGTTTTTCTGCTCGTTTCTTCTTATTAATTTTTACAAGATCATCAATTCCAATATAAAGGAAGAATGCTCCGAGCAATAAAACAAATACTGCAACTAATATTTCAAGTATATCTATGAAGTTTAACGATGTGAACATCAGGAAACTACCAATGGTGATATAAACAATATTCAAGAAGTATTGGAAAAGTTTTACTTTTCGAGTAGTTATATAATTGATAATTAAGTACGAGACACCTCTAACGTATAAAACGAGTCCGGCATAAAGTTGTATTTGATTCTGATAATATATCAGTAATCCACAAAATACAAAATCCAAGATGAGCTCAATAACGAGAACAAGAGTTGCATTTTTACTAATAGTTTTTTTGAAAGAATAAATAAATCTTTTAATTGATAAAGCTAATAGCACAACCCCAACAATGATTCCTAAAAAGTTTTGATACCACCCTAAAAAAAATGCAGCAATGGTAAATCCTACCATGATGAATCCAACAATGATGTTAAGAATGTGATTTTTAAATACTAAGTTTTTCAATTTAAAACCTCCTATCCTATTTTGATTATACCACTTATAAAGTTATATCCAAATTTAGGATGGTTATATTTTATTTGACAATGTTTACTTATCAAATATACAAATTTCTTTTTCTATAAAACACAAATAAATCTATAATATCAAATAGATTCAATTATTGTTATAATGCTACTGGTTTGTTCACTAATCAATTGAAATGCAGGCATGTTTTTTAAACAAGATGTATAATATGTTAGAGGCGCAAAATTTATAATCGTGTTTTCAAGGAATAGTAATAATATACCTACAAACCAGTAATTCAGGAGATTATGATGAGGATTATTGAAGATTTTGACTCGAATAATTATGAGATGTGTACAGGAATATTTCGCCGGATAGCTATAAGAGCAATTATTATAAAAAATAAAAAACTTGCATTAATCCGAAGTGACAAATTTGAAGAGTTTAAGTTTCCTGGTGGTGGACAAGAAGAAGGAGAATCCGATCTTCAAACACTCTTGAGAGAAACTCTAGAAGAGACGGGTTTATCAGTAAATCCAGATTCAGTTTCTGCATATGGTATGGCTAAAGAAAAAAGAAGATCTGTTTTAGATCCAAATGATCTATTTCTCATGGAATCACATTATTATTTGTGTGATGTTGAAAATGATATTAAGCCTACAAATCTTGATGATTACGAATGCGACTATGGATATCATCTTCATTTTGTATCAGTAGATGAAGCCATTCAAGCAAATAAAAAAGCAGCGAAAAAATATCAAGATATTGCTCCATGGATAAATAGAGAACTTGCAGTACTTATTGATATCAAAAATAATTTAAGTTATAAGGAGCATGTATGAGAGTATTTGAATCCTATTTAAATTTCATAAAAAAGCATGAATCTCATCCATTTGAATACCTTAATCATCAAATGACATACCGCATATTAGGTAAAGGTGAACATGTAATACTAATCCTTATGGGGAGTAGTATGTTTCCTACTGAAGCGTATTTTAAGATATTAGAACCTTTAGCTGAATCTCATCGTATTTTAACTATAAGTTATCCACATGAGATAAAGACAATTATTGAATTAACGGATCTTGTCAAAGGGTTGCTTGATTTCCTATCTATCACACAAATAACAATATTTGGAGCAAGTCATGGCGGAAGTTTTGCTCAAGCATTTGCATATGAGTATCCACAGACAGTTGAATCATTAATTCTTTATAATACACTGACAAATACTGCACATATGAATGAAGGATCTAATCAAATGATAAGTGATGTTTTAGCCGTTGTTAAGGAATTAGAAAAATTAAGAAAAGTAATGCCTCTAGATTCTGTTAAAGGTGTATTTTTAGAACAGGTCGAACAAGCAATTAAAGATGAATCGGAGATTGATTTATTTGAATATATGATTTCAAAATACACAGAACAAGATGAACGACTTCAAATGAGGCTGATCAAAAGCTTTTTAAACACTTATGTTTTTAAAAAAGAAGACTTCGAATATTTAAGTCATCAAGTACTTATTTTATATGGTCATGATAATGATCCTTTTGGAGGAACTGATCTCATTGAAACTTTGGTTGAATTATTTGATCAGCCCAAGCTAGAATTTATTGATAGCGATCGTTTCAGTTTGATTGTTAATGCTGAGGAACTTGTGGAAAAAGTTAAAACATTTTTAAATATAAAACCGCTTAATTAAGCGGTTTTATTATTGATAATATAATCTTTATAGATGATTGCCTGCTCAGGGGTCAATATTGCTTTGACATAAGTTCCATCAGCTTCATATCTTGTTTCAAGTATTGTATTTCTTTCTTTAATGTGTGAATAGATTTGACCTTGATCAAATGGGATTTTAAGAATTTGTATTCGACTCTCCTTATATAAGTGTCCATAGATGGTGTCAACTAAAATATCAATATTTTCTTTTGTTCTATTGGAAACAAATATATAGTCATCATGTATAGGAGGTGTGCTATATGCGATTTCTTTTTTTGTTAAAACGAGTAAACGTTCAATTTGATCTGCTTCAATTTCCTGAAGGACTTCCCTTGTTGTATCGATTTGATAATGATTAAAGTAAGCACCATCAACAACGTGAAGTAACAAATCCGCATGAACAACGTCACTTAATGTTGATTCAAATGAACGTATTAATTCATGGGGTAATTTATTCACGAAACCAACGGTATCAATTAAGATAAATGGTGGGTAATTTTCTTTTTGTAACCGTTTAGCTTTTGTATCTAGTGTTGCAAATAACACATCTTTTTCTAAAACCGGTTCAGAATCATTATGCAAATAGCTACTTAAGCTATTCATGAGTGATGATTTACCAGCGTTTGTATATCCAACTAAAGCAACTACGGGAATTTTGGATTTAATGCGTTGTTTTCTTGAGAGTTGTTTTTCCGCTTTAATTTTCGTTAATTCATGTTTAATTAATGATATTTCATTCATTAAACGTCTTCTATCGAGTTCTAGTTTTGTTTCACCAGGACCTTTTGCGTTATAGGATCCACCACCCTGTCTAGATAATGAATTTCTCATTCCAATCAATCTGGGTAGTAAATACATTTTTTGAGCAAGTGATACTTCGAGAACAGCTTCTTTGCTTTGAGCTCTTTCAGCGAATATTGAAAGAATTAAAAAACTTCTGTCAATCACTTGAACTTCGAGTTCTTTTTCTAAATTCTTAAGTTGAGCTGGCGATAGGGTAGCATCAAAAATAACGATATCAATATCGAGCACTTCAATCATTTTTTTAATTTCAGCAACTTTCCCACTACCAATGTAATACTTAGGAGTAATCGTTTTTGCGTTTTGAATAACCATTTCTTTGGTTTCTATTTGAAGCGCAAGAGCAAGATGTTCCAATTCGTTGAGCGAAAGTTGTGTTTCTTCTGTAGATTCTTTATAACTGAGACCTACTAGTAATGCCTGATCCATATATACCTCATTCTCTATCGTTTGATAGGCAGTACTCCTTTGTCAGAAAACCTTGTTTAAGACAAGACTAACAATAGTGAGTAGTCAATACATAGCGTGCGTCTATGTTTTCATATGTCTTAAAAAAATTAAGACCTTTGTGAGTACACACAAGGATCTTTGTATCATGACTAAAATTAAATTTGGCCAAATGCAAATGTTTTTATACCTCGTATGGTTAGTAACTTAAGGTTACTCTATTGAATTCAGGTGTATTAATATACATGATTTGACCTCCCTTTTTGATTCATCAATCAACCTTATGAATGGTGAACCATTGCTACCATTATTATAGACTTTAATCGAAAAAAACACAATAGAAGTTTCTTTGGTTGATTATATTTTCAAACATATCAAAAATGAGTACTTAAAAGATGCCTTTTAAAAGACAATGTTAAATAACATTAAGTATATGATTGAATATTTGACTTGTGATATAATAGGGTTAGTTAAAAAGGAGCGCGATGGTATGTTATTTGGTATCCCTATTTGGAAAATTATAGTTGATGCTTATTTTGTATGGGTATTAGTCTTTTTTCTTGTCAAATTTATCGTAAGCAATAAAAGAATGCTTAGTATAGCAATCTCTTTTTTATTAGTATATATTCTTGCCTACATCGCCCATTATTTTGACTTTTTAATAAGTGGTCCAATCTTAACTTATCTTTCACAATGGTTACCTGTATTAATGATTATTATCATGGCACCAGATATCAGAAGATCTTTGGAAATCGTCTGGAAAGCAGATACAAGAAATGATATGTTAGTCATGGGTAGTGAAAGAACCAAACAGTGTATCATTGAAGCTGCATTATATTTAGCTAGTCAACAAATTGGTGCTTTAATTACGATTGAAAAGCATAACACTTTAGATCAATATGCTGAAAGAGCAATTATGATGAATAGTGAAGTTTCAAAAGAAGTATTGATTAACATTTTTACACCAAATACACCATTACATGATGGCGCAGTCATCATTCGTGGAGATAGTATTTTATGTGCTGGAGCTTATTTCGTTTTATCTGATAATCAGAATTTTGATAAGACCATGGGATCTAGACATCGTGCTGGATTGGGAATAAGTGAAATCACAGATAGTATGACAATTATTGTTTCAGAAGAAACGGGTCATATTTCGATTGCAATAGAAGGTATTATGCTGAAGATTAATGATAGGGACAAATTGATGGAATACATCAATATGTTTATGAAGTGAGGATATGAAAATGATCAAAAAAATATTGACATTGATTTTTGAACCAATCAGAGCTTTTTCTAATCGTAACTTTGCCGAAAAGCTTTCAATCTATTACTCAAAGAATAAATGGATAGCACCCGTGCTATCACTTTTAATTACATTAGTTATTCTTGTATTAGCCTACGTACTTCCAAATTTATAGAGTGGTGATGATATGCTACAACATCCGATATACCCATTAATCATAACGCTATTCACCCTGTTTATGGTAATCATACAGAGTATACAAAGTGAAAAAGTTTTGCGAAATCGTTTGATTATCGCGTTTTTTAACATTACCATCGCAGTGATGGTTTTTGTTATTTATAAATCATTGATTATTGGAAATGAGTTGTATGAAAATATTTATATGGGTTTTAACTTCTTTGTATATCTTGTATTCATTCTCATTTTATATTCAACATTTAAAACAGCAATTCTTAAAGCAAACCACTATCAACTATTTGTTAAGTCAATCAAGAATAGTAGATGGAATGCTTATTATGTTGTAGATGGCAAAGAACGTATTAAAGATATGTCAACAAGTCTATTAACTGAACTCAATCTTGAAAAAGAAGAAATCATTGGTAAAAAACTATTTAATATTTTTAATAAATCAGTTCGGTTTACAAAATTTAATGGACAAGATGTTAATAACAGATCACTAGAAAACTACTATGTTAGTTATAAAGAAAGAGCAAAACAAGGAGATAGCGAAGTTCAAGAAATCTCATTTATGAACTTTGATGGAAATCCCGTTATCCTTCATATGGTGATGCAGCCAGTATTTGCTTTAGGTAGATATAAAGGAAGAATTTGTGTTGGTGAAAAAAAGACTGATTTTGATTTACTTGCTGTTGAAAAAGAATTAAATGAACGCAGTGGCGAACTCGAAAGTATTCGACATAAATTTATAGCAACACTAGAAATTAGTGAAGAAGGTTTATTCTATATTGATTTAGATGAAAGATCAATTTGGGCGAGCGATGCTTTAGTTAGCATGCTCAAACTTCCTGGAAATACAATGGATCTTACTGATTTTAGAAGACTAATTGAAGCTGAAGATTTAAAGAAGTATTTGGCTTTACTAGGAGATTTAACAATTAACAAGACACACTACTCCACTTCGTATAGAATCATGGTTGGTGGTAGATATATGTGGTTTAGAGAAAAAGGTAAGAGACTATTCGAAGACCAAAATAACGCAGTCATTATGGGTACGCTTAACCCCATGAAGACCAAGCACTACTTAGCAAGCAATATTGATGAACTTGATCAATTAAAAGATCATAATGAAATGCTTGTTTCTATGAACAAATTATTTAATGATAACCGCTATTTCCAACTGATTGTTATTCGTTTGAAGAATATGCCTAAGATCAACGAAACACATGGCAGAGAAGTTGGAAACATGTTAATGGCAGAATATATTAAAAAGATGAGAACAACTTTCGTTACAGAAAGTGGGAATATATTTAGAGTATCGGGTATTGAATTTGCTGTAACAATGACAGACCCTAGAAAGATGGATATCTTATCAAATGGAATTAAGTCAAATCCAACATTCTTAAATCTTGCGATGCAATATGGTTCAATCAGTGTTGAACTTGAAGTCTTTTCGGGAATTGCTGTGGGAGGTTCTGATGCAAGTGAAGAACACAAGTTATATACATGCGCCGTTCAAGCATTAAAGATTGCTGAGAATCCACAGTTTAGTTCACATAGTTGTTACTACAAGGATATCGTTTCATGAAAAGTGAAATTAGAAAACAGATGATTCTAACTAGAAATCAGATGAGCTCAAATTCATTAAAAGATAAGAACGACAAAATCATCAAAGCTATCCTAGATGATGATCATTTTCAAAATGCAAAGTGTGTGGGTATTTACTATCCATTAAAAAATGAAGTAAACTTACTGCCTTTAACGAATGGCAAACAAAAATTTGCTTTTCCTAGAGTTGAATCTGATGGTATTCATTTCTATTTATTAGATGCTAAGACTTCATTTAAAAAAAGTCAGTTTGGAGTTATGGAACCCACGGGTAGTGAAAATATCGATAAGGATATTGATTATTTGTTAGTTCCAGCCTTAGCAATATCTAAAGATACTTATCGTATTGGATTTGGTAAAGGCTATTATGATCAATTTTTAACAAAAGTGAGACCTTCTTTCGTTATGGGTGTTATCTATGATTTTCAAGAAGTTGAACACATTAAAAATGAATCACATGATCAAAAACTCGATGGATACTTTAAGGGGTAAAAATGAATACAGCCTTAATCGTTGCTGCAGGTAGTGGCAATAGAGCACAACTTAATCAATCAAAGGTTTTATATCAGATAAATAAAAAGCCCCTGTTCTTATATAGCGTAGAGACTTTTTTATCCTTAGGGTTTAAAATTATTTTAGTTGTTTCAAAAAATGATTTTAATGAGATTCAAAAATATCAGAATGAAGATGTAAAACTAATCATCGGTGGTAAAACTCGCGGAGAAAGTGTTGCTCTGGGTTTAAAAGAAGTTGAAACTCCTTATGTTTACATCCACGATGCTGCTAGACCTCTAATTTCAAAAAATGCCATTTTAGAGATTGAAAAGGTATTACAATATCATGATGCTGTTTTGCTTGCAGAGCATGTGACAAATGCAATCAAATATTTTGAAAATAATGACTTAAAAAGTTTAAATAGAGATCAGTATATCTTAGCGCAGACACCACAGGCGTTTTTAACTGAAAAAATTCGATTTGCTTATCAGAGAAGCTATCAAACTTACGATGATGATATATCACTTTATCAAGCCTTTTATCCGGAGGAAACAATTCAAGTTGTTTTTAATCTTGAATCGAATCTTAAAGTAACATATCCTCAGGATTTAGAGTATGTTAAAAAACGTTTGGAAAAGGAGAGTTCAATGCGTATCGGCCATAGCTTTGATATTCATCAATTAGTTAGCGACAGACCACTCATTTTAGGTGGATTGCAAATCCCTCATGACAAAGGTTTGCTCGGTCATAGTGATGCTGATGTTCTACTTCATGTAATTGCTGAAGCAATGCTTGGGGCGCTAAGTCTTGGAGATCTAGGAACTATCTATCCCGATACCGATCCAGCAAATAAAGACATAAGTTCGATGAAAATATTGAAAACGGTTTATGATTTGATTAGACAAAAGGGATATAAAATTGGTAATATAGATTCGACAGTTTATGCAGAACTACCCAAACTGAATCCGCACATCAAACCAATAATACAAAATATTAGTAAATTGTTAGAAATTGATGAGGATAAAATCAGTGTTAAAGCAACAACTTATGAAAAGTTAGATGCTATTGGACAGCAAAAAGCAATTGCTGCTGAAGCTGTTGTCATGTTAAAGAAGGTGAAGAAGTGATTATTGATACAGAATTTGGACAATTTGAACTCATTAAAGATCATAGAGAAGCTTTTGATCTTCTCAAATTTCAGGAAAGATACGTAGATGTAGCTTTTGATAGATATACATATCTTGTCGGAGATATGTCATCAGGAATGCTACGCATCAAAGGTTTTAACTCGGATCCTAAAAGTCCCAATGGATTTAAAAGAATCCCTGATTATCTAAATGAATCATGTCAAGTGAATTGTGCACATTACGTTTTAAAACGAATTAAGCCAGCGCAAGACAAGATGATTGATATATAAGATAGACTGGTATATACTTAAGTCGTCAAAGAAAGGTGATATGTAATGGATGATACAAAACAACAAGTCTTAGACTTGATCGAAAAAATAAGACCTTATTTAGTTAGAGACGGAGGAGACATTGAAGTCGTCAATGTTGAAGACGGTATTGTTTATGTGAAAATGCTTGGTGCATGTGATGGTTGTATGGCTTTAGATGTAACCTTAAAACAAGGTATTGAAACCATGTTATTGGAAAATGTACCTGGAATTATTGCTGTCGTTAATGTGGATTAATTCAGAAAGACCGCTTAATAGTGCGTCTTTTTTGCTTTTAAATAATAATTAGAGAGGTAATTTTATGGAAAGAAAAGTAGGTTTGGTTGTTGATTCAACATTTGGACTCAAAGCAGAATATGTTAAAGAAAATGGCATAATAGTAGTTCCGTTAAAAGTCACGATTGATGGTAAGGAATTTATCGATGGTGTTTTTGATCCACAGCTTGTTGTTAAAGCGATGAATGAAAACAAGGATATTAAAACCAGTCAACCCTCACCAGAATTATTTATGAAGGCATTTGAAAATCAACTACAGCATTATCCTGATGTTTTATGTCTTACACTTTCAAAAACTTTAAGTGGAACAATCAATAGTGCCAATTTAGGTGTGACTTTGGTCGAAAGTGAGCATGTGCATGTTGTTGATACGCAATCAACAATTAGTGGTAGCGGATATATTGCACAAAAAATGATTGAGTTTTTTGATGAAGGGCACTCAATCGAAGAAGGTTTAGTTTATTTGGATGAACTTGTTCATAAAGGCTCATTAATTTTTACGGTGAATGATTTACACACGCTTGTTAAAGGTGGTCGATTGAATAAAGTTCAAGCGATTGTAGGTAATTTTCTTAAAATCAAACCAATTTTAAGATTTAGAGAAGGCGTACTTGATCTAGAACACAAAGTGAGAAACTATAATAATATCTATCTATATTTAGTAAATGAAACTAAGAAATTATTGGAATTTGGAAAAGTAGTTGTTCTCATCTCTTATGTGGATAGATCTACAGAAGCTAAACTTTTAGAACAAGAGATATTTCAGTTGGGGGAAAATGTCAGTGTCTCCATCACTGGAATCGTTAGTCCGGTAATCTCAGCTCATATTGGACTCGGTGGATTAAGTATTTATTTAGCAAAAGAATAAACGCGTACAACGCGTTTTTTTCTTATAACATATTAGAAATATGATATAATGTTTTCGAGGTTTTTGATATGAAAATTAATGATCAAATCATATGTACAGTAACTGGTATTCAAACTTATGGTGTCTTTGTTTCATGTTTGGAATATAGTGGTCTGATTCACATTTCTGAAGTTTCTGATCAATTTATTCCATCAATTGAAGACATTCTTTGTCTTGGAGATGAAGTTGAGGTTATCGTTTTAGAAATTGATGAAGAACAAAAAAGACTTAAATTATCGTTAAAAAAAGCAAATCCAATTCACCCTAGAATTGCAAAAATGGTTAAAATAAAAATTGGATTTCAGACATTATTCAAAGCGTTACCACATTGGATAGAAAAAACTAAGAAATAGGGGAATAAAATGATGTCATATATTGAACTATTTTTGGATGATGCACGTTCTTTTTTAGAAGTGCAACCGGAATCTCTACAAAAGAAAGTGAATGAATTGCATAAAGTCATTCACGAGAAAACTGGAAAAGGCAATGATTATCTTGGATGGTTGGATTTACCTAAAAACTATGATAGAGAAGAATATGCTCGAATTTTGCTTGCTGCTAAAAAGATTAGAAAGCAAAGCAAGGTTTTAGTGGTTATTGGTATTGGTGGATCTTATTTAGGATCTAAAGCAGGTCTTGAATTTTTAAAGGTACCATTTAAAAAAGAAAGACTTGAAGTTGTTTTTGCCGGACATCAAATGTCGGGGAACTATTTGGAAAGATTGGTTGATTACTTAAAGAATAAGAGCTTTAGTATTAATGTCATTTCTAAATCAGGAACAACAACTGAACCAGCAATTGTATTTAGAGTACTTAAAAAAGAATTAGAAGCGAAATACGGTATCATAGGTGCAAAAGATAGAATTTATGCAACCACAGACAAAAAAAGAGGCGCACTACATACCGTAGCTAAACAAAATGGATACGAAATGTTTACAATACCCGATGATATAGGTGGTAGATTTAGTGTTTTAACCGCTGTTGGGTTACTACCCTTACAAGCAGCCGGACTTAACACAAAAGCGATGTTAAAGGGTGCTAATGATGCTTTCAAGCGTTTTTCTAAGCCTACTTTAGCAAATAATGAAGCATATTTATATGCTGCAACACGATATTTACTTTATACTTCGGGTAAAAAGATTGAAATGCTTGTAGGTTATGAACCTAATTTATTATATTTAAATGAATGGTGGAAACAACTTTTTGGCGAATCTGAAGGTAAAGATCATAAAGGTTTATTTGTTGCAAGTGCTGGTTTTTCAACAGACTTACATTCATTAGGACAATATATTCAAGATGGTGAACGTCATTTATTTGAAACAGTCATCAAAGTTGTTGAAAGTAGTTCAGATGTATTCATTCCGGAAGAAGTGAAAGATTTAGATGAACTTAATTATCTAAAAGGAAAAACCTTATCCTATGTAAATTCACAAGCCTTAAAGGGAACGATGATGGCACATAAGGATGGTTTGGTACCCATTATATTACTTACTATTCCTAAACTTGATTACTACACCTTTGGGTACTTGGTTTACTTCTTTGAAAAAGCATGTGCGATGTCAGCATATTTGCTTGATGTTAATCCATTCAATCAACCAGGTGTTGAGGCATATAAGAAAAACATGTTTGCGCTATTAGGAAAAAAAGGATACGAAAATATATTGAAGTAGGGATCACATGAAGATTAGAAAGTCATATTCAGAACAAGAAACAGAAACAATAGGTTTTGAGCTTGGATTATTGCTCATGGATGAGCCTAGAATCGTTATCTTATTAGATGGTGAGCTCGGAGCAGGTAAAACAACATTTACCAAAGGTCTTGCTAGAGGATTGGGTGTTACCTCTGTGGTAAATAGCCCAACTTTTACCATTATGAAAAAATATAAAACAAAAGATTTCTTCCGTACGCTTTATCATTTGGATCTTTATCGTCTGCAAGGCGAAGGAACTGATTTTGATTTAGAAGAATATATTGATGGAAATGGCATGATTGTTATTGAATGGCCATATCAAGTGAGTGATTTTTTACCTAACGATTATTTGTTGATCCAAATTAAAAAATTAGGAGATACAGAAAGAGAATTTAAAATGAAATGTTACGGATATCCATGTAAAAGAGCGGTGGAACTCATATGAAAACCTTATTTTTTGATGTTTCAACTGCTGTAATGTTTATTGGATATGCGAAAGAAGATATTTTAATGGATTTTAGTATAAGAATTGCTTCAAGAGACCATGCAAAATATTTAGTTGATCGCATTGATCAACTCCTAAAGAGAAATCATTTGAAACTTGATGATTTAAATGAAATCATTATTGGTATTGGACCTGGTTCATATACAGGTTTGAGAATTGCAGTTATGGTTGGTAAGATGCTTGCTTTTACAAAAGGCGTAAATTTAAAAACTGTAAGCAGTTTATTTTTCATGACAAGTGGATATGAAGGTAAAGTTGCAGCAATGATTGATGCACGTAGAGGATATGTCTTTTCAGCCATTTATGAGAATGGACAAGTAATTCTTCCTGATGGTTATCGATTGCTTTCTGAACTTTTACTTGATGAAAATTATCAAAAAGCTCAAACTATATTTGTTGATGATAGAAACTATGAAATAAATATCAAGAGAATTAAAGAGAATGCTGTTAAAGTAGAAAACATCCACGATCTTATCCCTAATTATTTAAGAAGAACAGAAGCGGAAACCAAACATGATCAGAAAAGCAACAGTTAACGATGTTAAGTATTTAGTGCGTATTGAAAAGAAAGTATTCACACAATCTCTAGGTGAATCATTTTTATATGATGAATTGTTACTCAATCCATTTGCTCATTATTTTGTTTTTGAACTTAATAAAGAGGTTATTGGATATGTAGGATATAGAGCAATTGATACAAATGCAGAAATGATGAATTTTTGTTTAGATCCTGAATATCATGGACAAGGATTTGGAACTGAATTACTCACTTATTCTATTGACTTTCTTAAGGGTTTAGGAGTGGATAAATTACTTCTTGAAGTGAGAAAAAGTAATCATCAAGCGCAATCAATATATGAAAAACTTGGATTTAAGAAATCCCACATTAGAAAGAATTACTATCAAACAGAAGATGCCTATGTCTACATAAAGGAGGTGTAAACATGATTATATTAGCAGTAGAAAGTAGCTGTGATGAAACAAGTGTAGCCATCTTAGAAGATGAAAAAAAAGTCTTATCGCATATCGTCTTATCACAAATGGATATCCACGCAATTTATGGTGGAGTAGTTCCTGAAATCGCATCAAGAAATCATGTTGTACACATGACCAGAGTATTTGAACAAGCGCTTCTTGAAGCAAATATTGATGTTAAAATAATAGATTTGGTTGCTGTCACTAAAGGGCCTGGATTAATAGGTTCATTATTAGTAGGTATTAATGCAGCAACCGCATTTGCATTTGCAAATCAAATTCCATTAATTGGTGTCAATCATTTGATTGGCCATATCTATGCAGCTAATATTGAGCATGAACTCAAATTTCCTGCATTAGCACTTCTTATTAGCGGTGGGCACACAGAATTAATTTATATGAAAGACCATATGGATTTTAAACTTCTAGGGACAACTCAAGATGATGCAATAGGTGAAGCCTACGATAAAGTAGCGCGCACATTAGGTCTACCTTATCCCGGAGGTCCTGTTGTCGATAAACTGGCAGCACAGGGAGAAGATACGTATCACTTACCAAGATCATTTTTAGACAGAACTGCATATAATTTCAGTTTCTCAGGATTGAAGAGTGCAGTCATTAACTTGGTTCATAACGCTGAGCAAAGAAAAGAGAAAATTAGAGTCAATGACGTGTGTGCTTCATTTCAAGCGAGTGTCTTAGATGTGATTATTGAAAAAACAAGAATTGCAGCCAAAGCATATGATGTCAAACAGATTATAGTTTCTGGTGGAGTTGCTGCAAATAAAGGATTAAGAGGTAGAATTTTCACTGAAATACCGAATATCGAGATTGTTATTCCAAGCATGAAGTATTGTACAGATAATGCAGCAATGATTGCTGCTGCAGCATACTATCAGTACAAAAAAGAAGGTGCATTACCTAATTATTTATTGGGTGGATACTCAACATTGAATTTTGAGGAATAAGAAATGAACCAAGAATAGAACGATAGTTCTACTCTTGATTGTATTTTAATCATTATTATGCGTTAATATTGTATTTTCATATCGTTTAGATTATGATATTATTATAGAAAGGAAGTGATTCTATGAAATTCCTGTTTAAAATAATTGTAATACCCATTTTATCTATTATTGCTATACCAGCAATTTTTTTAGCTTTAACGTATAGAGATGTTGCAATTCCAGTTGAAGATTTTCAAAATACCGATGCAGTTATGTTATCAGATATGGTAAATGAACAAATTGATACATTCTTATCAACCGGAGATTCAACAGCTAAATTGAGTTTAGGTTTTAGTCAGCAAGAAGCTAATGGGCTATTGAAATCTAGTTTCTTAGATATGAATCCTAATTACTTAAGCGATAGTGCAACAGATGATGAAAAAAATTATGTAATGAAAGAAAGTATGTATGGTTATCAAGGATCATGGATTCGTTTCAAGGAAGATACAGTTGAAATTGAATCTGGTGTTCATGTTTTCGTTTCAAGTTTCACCTATAAAACAGCTTTATTGATTTCATTTAAAATGACCGCTGATACTGAAGAAGTCGTTTTAACATTGGATAAACTTAATTTGGGCAGTTTACCGTTAGCTTGGACATTTAATGTAGCAAGCTGGGCAGCTGAACAAATTACAGGAAAAGATATTCAAACCATCATTGATGATCAACTTGGTGGTATGGCTGAGTTTGATCCCGATAAACGAGAAATAAGATTAGATATCCAAACCCTAATTGAAAATCAATTTTCTGATGATGCTCAAAGCGCAGCACTTGTCAATTCTTTATTAGCATTTGTCGCCTCTAACGATTTATTGGAAATTGGATTTACTGATGGAGTTTTTGATGCTTCCTTAGCTTTAGGTAAAATGAGAGACGATTCAACGCCATTTATGCTTGAAGAGGGAGATAAGATTGCGAATGATGCTGAGCTTCAATCAATTTTGCAAGCAAAAGCAAGCTCTTTGATTTTCTCAACTTTAACGACAACAGATTACCCATATATTGAATTGAAAGCTTTCACATTGAATCGGATGTTTGAGTATTTCATGCGACCTTCTTTAGCGGGTGATGGTATTATTCATCAGGTTGAAATGTTTGAAAGATATAGAATGACTGCTTATGTACCTTATATTACAATGGATGGTGATTTCATTGTAAATATTCCAATGTTGATTGAGGATATAGAAGAACCATTAAACAATTTCCCAACAATTATTAAAATTTCAGCAACACCTGAAATTGATGGTAGCGATTTAAAAATTGTTCTTAATGAACTTAATGCTGGCGAAGTTACATTAACTCAAGAACATATTGCAAATATATTAACATTACTTGGAGATACTGACTTATTGGTTGATGGAGCATTTGTTATTCAAGATTTTGATGCACAAATGAATCAAGTTGGTTTAAGTTTACAAAGTGTTGCTGTTGTAAATAATAAACTTAGACTTTATGTTGAACTCAATGATACGATTGCATTAGGTGATATTCAAGACGCAGTTTCTGATGTATTAGATGCAGTTGTTGATAATCCTGATTATTCACCAGAACTTAATGATGCGCTAAATGATGTTATTGACAGTTTAACTGATCCCTTGGCAGATCCTGAGACAGCAATTGATGACTTAATGGATGTATTTGATGAATTATCTGATGAAGAGCAAGAAGAAGTGTATCAAGATCTAATTGATGCATTTGCTGATACTGATTTAAGTTATGATGACATTATGGGGTTATTGCCTTAAGATTACATAATAGAAATACGACCTTGTAATCAATAAATTATTAATCAAGTAAAGGATTTTTAAAGAGGAATTCATCTTTAGAAGTCCTTTTTTTATTGTTTGTTTTAACTACGGATACTTTGAAATAATCAATAAAATTTATAGAATTTCCAATAAAACTGGCCTTTCATATGTATGTTAAGTGTAAAAAGAAAAGAGAAAGGAGATTTATAATGAAAAAATTAATGACACTTGGATTATTTATGGTCATGCTAATTGGCGTGGCAGCTTGTACAAGTGATAATACAGAAGATTTGACATATTTATCGGTTGATATTAATCCTGCAATGGAAATGATTATCAATCAAGAACAATACGTTGTGAGTTATGCATTAAATAACGAGGCGGCTGAAATTGTTGCAGCTGGATTAAACTTAGAAGGAATGAAATATGATGAAGCATTACATCTATACTTAAATGCTGCAGTTGCTACGGGGTATATCGACATTGAAAGAAATGATAATGCTGTAGCTATTCAAGCCTATAATGGTAATGATGAAGATAGTAATCAATTTCAAATTCAAGTAGAAACCAAATTACAAACTTATTTCCAGGAAAATGCATTAGGTGCAGTTGTTCTTTATCAAGGTGAAGTTAGTGAATCACTTCAAGCACTAGTTGATCAATATGATATCAGTTTAGGTAAAGCAAGATTGATTGAAGCTTATGTGGCTGCTGATGAAGCAAACACAATTGAAGATGCTTTAGAAATGACTTCTCAAGAAATCATGGATGCACTTGTTATTACACAGGATGCTTATATGTTGCAATATCGCAATCAAAAGCAATCTGGAGCTCAAGAAGTTAAAGATGAATTAGAAGATGCACTAAGAAGTCGCGTTGAAGCACATCAAGCATTAGTTACTGCTGGAACTGCTGTTCAACCCGATACAACCGGAGTTAAACAAGCATATCTTGATGATTTTGATGGTATTAAATCACAATTTGTAATTCGCAATCAAGAAAGAGTTGAATATGCAAATGCATGTATTAATGGTGAAATCAATGAATATTTAGTTGGAGAATATGATTACGAAAAATCTAGCGAAGATCTTTCATACACGGTTACTTATTATACGTTCATTTTAGACACTGATGGTACTTATTCAGAAAGTTATAGCTTAGTCTATACTGATGAAACAGGCACAGTTACATTAGATGAAACGGGTACATGGTCAGTTGTTGAAGGTAAGTTAGTATTAGTTAGTAGCGATGAAATCACTCAAGAATTTGATATTCAAGGTGCAAGAATTGTTTTAGAAATACCTGATAACACCTTCTTAACATTTAAGAAAATTGTTTTAGATAATTAACATAAAATGTTAATTTTGAATCAGAATAAAAATCGGTTGATTATTTCAACTGATTTTTTTTATAAACTTGTAGTTTATAGCAAATAATTATATAATAAATAAGACAATGAGGTGAAATATATGGAAAATCATTCCAACTTTATAAAAACAATAATTGAATCAGATATAGCAAACGGAAAACACAAGAAAATTGTGACTCGTTTTCCACCTGAACCTAATGGATTTTTGCATATAGGACACGCGAGAGCTGTCGTTATAAACTTTGAAAGTGCACTTGCTTTTGGTGGGTATACAAATCTAAGATATGACGATACAAATCCAAGCAAGGAAGATGACATTTATGTCAAAGCAATCTTAAATGACATTCGTTGGCTAGGATATGAACCTAAAAATATCTTTTTTGCTTCAGATTATTTTGAGGAGATGTTTAATCGTGCGATTATACTGATAAAAAAAGGATTAGCTTATGTTGATCATTCTACTGCTGAAGAGATGTCGAGAGATAGAGGCAATATTAATAAACCTGGCACACAATCAAAATATAGAAATCGAAGTATTGAAGAAAACCTTAAATTATTCAACCAAATGAAAGATGGAGAATTTAACGAAGGTGAATGTGTCTTAAGAGCTAAAATTGATATGGAATCTCCGAATATGAATATGAGAGATCCAGCGCTTTATAGAATATCTTTTGCTGAACATCATAATACGGGTAAGAAATGGTGCATTTATCCAATGTATGATTATGCTCATCCTCTTGAAGATGCTATTGAAGGTATTACGCATTCCTTATGCAGTCTCGAATTTGAAGACCATCGTCCTTTATATGACTGGGCAGTAAGAGAAACAGAAATGCCAAAGGTTCCAAGACAAATAGAATTTGGTCGTTTAAGTATTGAAAACACTGTAATGAGCAAGCGATATTTAAGACAACTTGTAGAAGAACATAAAGTGATTGGTTGGGATGACCCTAGAATGCCAACACTTCAAGGATTAAGAAGACGTGGATATACCCCTGAAGCAATTCGTCATTTCATTCTCTCAACCGGATTATCAAAAGTGAATTCAACAGCGGGAAATGATATGTTAGAAGCCGCCCTAAGGGATGATTTAGCTCAAAAAGCTAAACGTGTTATGGCAGTAATCAATCCACTAAAGGTAACGATTACGAATTATCCAGAAGATCAAATTGAATATTTTACGATTGCAAATAATCAAGATAATGAAGCATTAGGAGAAAGAAGAATTCCTTTTTCTAAGCACATATATATTGAAAAGGATGATTTTGTATTAGAAAAACCTAATAAAAAATATAAAAGACTTGCTATTGGCATCGAAGTCAGACTTTTTCATGCTTACTTTATTAAAGCTAATGATGTTGTCTTCGATAAAGATGGAAATATCATTGAAGTACTTGCTACATATGACCCACTAACCATGAGTGGAAGCGGATTTGAAGGAAGAAAACCCAATGGAACCATTCATTACGTTGAAGCAACAACAGGTCTAAAAGCAAAAATGAATTTCTTTGGTCCAATGATTGAAGGCGACGATACCATGAACTTAATGGACCGGTTCAACGAAAATTCATGGACTTTGAAAGATGGAGTAATTGAAGAATCTGTAATTAATACAAAACCAAATGATAAATATCAATTCATGAGAAATGGATATTTTAATACCGATACTGATAGCAAAGAAGGAAATCTTATATTTAATGAGATTACCCCATTGAAGAGCTCCTATAAATAGAAAGTTGGTTGCTTATGAATTGGCTAACTACTTTAAATAAATCGCAATTAAAAGCGGTCATCCACCCTGGTGGACCGCTTTTTGTTGTCGCAGGAGCAGGAACTGGAAAAACTAAAACATTAACATCAAGAGTTGCATATTTAATTATGAATGGAGTCAATCCAAAGCATATTTTGGCAGTAACATTTACAAATAAAGCAGCAAGGGAAATGAAACAACGTGTTGTCGAAATGACTGGTCCACATGCAATGAGTGTCTGGCTATATACCTTTCATGCGTTTGGATTACAAATATTAAGAAGACATATTGCTGAATTACCTTATGGATATCGTCCCAACTTTACTGTAATCGATGAAGATGATGGTAAGAAGATTGTTCATGAACAAATCAAAGCGCTTGGGCTAGATACAAAAAAATATTTTATTAAGGGACTTAAAAATCTAATTTCTTTGTACAAAAGTAGAAGAATGAATGGATTTGAGAGAACTGACGAAGAAAAAATATATCAAAAATATCAGGATTATTTAAAAGAAAATCAATTGGTTGATTTTGATGATCTCCTATTGTATACATTGGAATTATTAGAAAACAATCCCGAAATTAGAGATCGATATCAAACTTATTTTGAACATATTCTTGTTGATGAATTTCAAGATACAGATCAGATTCAATATAAAGTTCTTAAAATATTAGGTTCAATACACAAAAATGTATTTGTTGTTGGAGACCCCGATCAAAGCATTTATGCTTTTAGAGGGGCAAATTACGAGAACTCAAAACATTTTCAAAACGATTTTGGTGCTGAAACAATTGTTTTAGAACAAAACTACCGATCAACAAATAAAATATTGGAAGCCGCTAATCAATTGATTCAATATAATTTTGATAGACCAGCAGCAAAAATCTTAGAAAGTGATTTGGGAACAGGAGAAAGACCAATCATTCATCACGCACAAAATGATTATCGTGAGACCTTCTTTGTTGTTAATGAAATACAACGATTGAATTCAATGGGCATTTCTTATGATGAAATGGCTGTATTATATCGAAATAATGCTTTATCAAGACTCTTTGAAGATGCGATGATTAAAGCAGGAATTCCATATATCATATATGGAGGGATATCATTTTATGAAAGAAAAGAAATCAAAGATTCCCTCGCTTATATCAGAGTGGTTTTAGATCATTCACAAGACTTCTATTTAAAGCGAATTATTAATGTACCAAAAAAATCAATAGGCTTAATTAGTTTACAGAAACTTGAACTAAAAGCAAAAGAACTTGGTGTATCCATGTTTGAAGCAATTGATTATGTATCAGTTACTCCAACAGCGAAAAAGTCGATGTTAGAGTTTAAACAGCTAATCATGGATATGGAAATAGATTTTGAGGCGATGGTCGATTTAGAACAAATTATGCCATATTTGATGAGTAAAACTGGATATGTTGATATGCTTAAAGCTGAAGGCGATGAGATTAGTGATGACAGAATCAATAACCTCAAGGAACTTCAATCTGTATTTACTAGAGGCGATGTTTATTATGAGGGTTCATTTCTTGAAAGATTAACACAACAATTAGATCAAATTGCTTTATATACTGATCAGGACCAAGATATTGATGATTACAATCATGTAAAGCTTGCAACATATCACCAGGTTAAAGGACTTGAATTTACTGTTGTTTTCATGGTTGTTATGGAAGAAAACATTTTTCCAAGCGATCGTTCTCTAATGAATCCAAAAGAAATGGAAGAAGAACGTAGAGTTGCTTATGTTGGTATTACCAGAACTAAGAAGAAACTATATATGAGTTATGCAGATCAACGAATGGTTTATGGATCAATGCGATATAGTTACCCATCAAGATTCATTCAAGAATCAAGAGCAAAGGTTGATGAACCCAAAACAATTTATGAAGGCGATCATGTATCTCATCTTCTTAAAACTGGAGATCATATCGAGCATAATGTTTTTGGCAAAGGTGTTGTTATTAGAGTTGATGAGGATGTTGCTACAATTGCATTTGCAATGCCACATGGCATTAAAAAGATTTTGGAAAGTCACCCATCAATTAGAAAAGTTAAAAAGTAAATATCTGTTTTCTCACCTATTATAGATTGGGTGATGAAATGAATTTAAACGATGAACAAAAGAAAGTGGTTTATACGAATGAACGCTTTCTTTTTTTGTTAGCTAGTGCAGGGTCAGGAAAAACTAGAGTGATTACTGAAAGAATAAAGTACTTAATTAACCAAGGAATTAGTCCAGATAGAATCCTCGCTATAACATTCACAAGAAAAGCAGCTTTGGAGATGAAAAAACGGACAGATAATGAAGATGTTCATATCCACACGTTTCATCAGTTTTGTTTTATTAAACTAAATGAAGTGGGTAATGAAGCATTTAAAATTGTAGAAGAAGAACAATTACCTTTTTCTAAAACTGAATTACTTAAAGTAGCAAAATATAAAAATAGCGTTTATAAAAAAAGTAAACCTATGATTTATGATGTTTATCAAAACTACTTATATACTAGGGGTATGAAAGACTTTGATGACTTGCTATTGGATTATTATAGATATATTAAGAGCTATCACAATGTTTCAGTCTATGATTATATATTTATTGATGAATTCCAAGATACCAATGATCTTCAATATGTATTACTAAAAAGATTGATTCATAAAAATACACATGTTTTGGCTGTCGGTGATCCCGATCAAAGTATCTATCAATTTCGAGGAGCAAACAGTAAAATCATTTATAGATATATAAAAGACTATCAAGCAAAATTAATGTTACTTTCAGTTAACTACAGATCTAGTCAAATAATCATAACACACGCAAACCGCCTTATAAGGCGAAATAATAGAAAGTACCATAAGGAGATGATTACATTTAATAAAACGAAAGATCAAGTGTTTCACATTGCTTATCCTAATGAAATCGAAGAAGCATTATCCTTGTTTAAAATCATAAGAAAAGAATTATCAGAGAACAAAGAGGTTGCCGTTTTATTTCGTAATCATCATCGAGCATATGAATTAAAGAAGGTTCTCTTGGAAAATGACATTGCTATTAAACGTGATGACGAGATTGATTTTTTAGATAAAAGCGTTCAGATGATGACTATCCATAAAGCTAAAGGACTGGAATTTGAAGTCGTCATTATCATCGGACTTGAGCAGGGTGTACTACCTTCTTTCCAGCAAAATAGTCAATTGATTTTGGAAGAAGAGAGAAGACTGATGTTTGTTGCTATGACTCGAGCACGAAAAGTTCTTTATTTTTCTTCGATACAACTTGATGATAGAAACCACAGTTTTACATACTCGCAATTTATTCGTGAAAGTGGGGTGAAAACCATTAAAAGTAGGCAACTTAATGATATAATATCATTGGGTGATTTTAATGAACATTAAGCAAAGAATGATCGAATTAACAAGAATCCTTAATCAAGCTAATTATGATTATCATACCTTGGATCAACCAAAAATATCAGATCAACAATACGATCATTACCTTAAAGAGCTCATTGCTCTTGAAGAACAATATCCAGAATATAAGTTAGAAAACTCTCCATCTGAAAAGATTGGTGGAGTTGTTTTATCTGGATTTGATAAGGTTACACATCAAATACCCATGATGTCTTTGTCTAATGTTTTTAATGAAGATGAATTAAAAGCGTTTGATGAAAGAATACGAAAAATTATCAATGATTTTAGTTATGTTACAGAATTGAAGATTGATGGATTGGCTGTTAGCTTAACCTATGAAAAAGGTCTTTTTGTTCGCGCAGCAACCAGAGGTAATGGTGTTGTCGGTGAAGATGTGACCCATAGTGTACAAACCATCAAGAGTCTACCTTTAAAATTAAATGAACCCATCGATATAGAAGTTCGTGGTGAAATATATATGCCACATAAGAGTTTCAAAAAACTAAATGAGGTTAGATTGTCTAATGATGAAGCATTGTTTGCTAATCCAAGAAATGCAGCAGCAGGAACGATTAGACAATTAGATACTAAAGTTGTAGCAAGTAGAAATCTCGATTTATTTATCTACACAATTGTTGATGCTGATAAATATAAAGACACACAAATAGAAGCTTTAAATTATTTAAGTGATTTGGGATTTAAAGTAAATCCTAATTTTCAAAATATTTTTGGAATATCTTCACTTATTGAACAAATCGATAATTATGATCAATTAAGAAAAATCTTGCCTTATGATACAGACGGAGTTGTCATTAAAGTTAATGAATTTAATTTATATGAAAAAATAGGATATACTTCTAAATTTCCAAAATGGGCAACAGCATTTAAGTTTAAAGCCGAACAGGTTGAGACCACACTTAAAGCGATTACTTTCCAAATAGGAAGAACTGGTGTTGTTACACCGGTTGCTGAATTAGAACCGGTTTTAATATCAGGATCAACTGTTGCTAGAGCAACACTTCATAACGAGGACTATGTCACGAGTAAAGATATTAGAATAAGTGATACAGTATTAGTTCACAAAGCTGGAGAGATTATTCCTGAGGTTATTGAGGTTGTTATGTCTAAAAGAACGCATCAAAAACCTTTTAAAATGATTGAAGAGTGCCCCGTATGTGGACAAGCTCTAATTCGAAAAGATGGAGAAGCAGATCATTATTGTAGTAATCCTAATTGCCCAGGTAAAAATATCAACAGCTTGATTCATTTTTCAAGTCGTGCTGCGATGGATATAGATACTTTAGGTGAAAAGGTAGTTGAAACTTTTCACGAGTTAGGATATTTAAATCGAATTTCTGATATTTATTTGTTAATTAATTATGCAGATGAGTTAAAAGAACTTCCAGGATTTGGCACAAAAAAGGTAGAAAAACTCTTAGAAGCCATAAAGAAAAGCAAACTACAAACTTTTGATAGACTAATTTTTGGCTTGGGAATTAAGCATGTTGGTGCGAAAGTTGCTAAAATATTGGTTAAAAATTATCCTAGTATGGATTTATTGATGCAAGCAACTGTCGAGGAGCTAAATTCAATTCCTGATATTGGTGAGCAGATTGCTTTAAGTATTGTCAGTTACTTTGCTGATGAAGATAACAAGGAAACGATTAAAAAACTAAAAGATTTAGGACTTAATATGCAATATGAGAAGGGTGAACAAATAAAACACTCCTTTAATGATAAAACTTTTGTATTAACAGGAAAACTGCAAATATTTACACGTGATCAAGCATCAGATCTTATTGAAAAATTAGGTGGCAAAGTCAGTTCATCTGTCAGTGCTAAAACCGATTTTGTTATAGCTGGACAAGACGCAGGATCAAAACTAAAGAAAGCAAATGAGTTAGGTGTCAAGATTATTGACGAGCAAGCATTTAAGGTGATGGTGGATGGATTATATTAAGGTACACGGTGCTAGAGAAAATAATTTACAAAATATAGATATTGATATTCCAAAAAATAAACTCATCGTCATGACGGGTATTTCAGGGAGCGGAAAATCTTCTTTAGCTTTTGATACACTATATCAAGAAGGTCAAAGAAGATATATGGAAAGCTTAAGTGCTTATGCACGACAGTTTTTAGGCAATTTTGAAAAGCCTGATGTTGATCGCATTGATGGATTGTCTCCATCTATTTCTATTGATCAAAAAACGACTTCTAATAACCCCAGATCTACAGTAGGTACTGTTACTGAAATTTATGATTACTTAAGATTGTTATATGCAAGAGTTGGTATTCCTTATTGCCCAGGCAGTGATGAACCTTTAATGAAGCAAACAATTGAAGAAATGACAAATAGAGTCTTGAACTTAAAAGATGGTAGCAGAATATTAGTAATGGCGCCTGTGGTTGAAAGACAGAAGGGAACACATAAAAAATTAGCAGAACAATATTTAAAAGAAGGCTTCATTAGAGCCTATATTGATAACGAAAGTGTTCTTTTAGAAGAAATGCCTGAACTTGATAAGAATAAGAATCACGATTTTTATTTGGTAATTGATCGTTTGATTATTAAAGACGGATTGAGATCTAGACTATATGATGCATTAGAACTTGCTGCGAGATTAGCTGATGGGAAAACAAGAGTTTTAGTTGATGACGATGCCATTTTGAACTTTAATCAAAATTATGCATGTGCAGATTCTGATTTTACACTCCCCAATCTAGAACCTAGATTATTCTCATTCAATACGCCAATAGGAGCATGTCCTTATTGTAATGGCTTAGGGTTAAAGCTTGAAGTAGTGGAGAACTTAGTTGTTGATCCCTCGAAAAGTTTGAGTGATGGGGGATTACTTCCATATAAAAATAACAACGATGATAATTTAAGCACTTTAATGCTCGAACAAATGTGTAAGCACTATAAGATTGATATGAGCATTCCAATTCAAGAATTAAAAGAAGAACAAATGAAATTGGTTTTATATGGATCTCCAGATAAAATTCATTATAGATTAAAATCTTCATCTGGTCGCATCCATGAGAATGTGGATTATTATGAAGGTTTAATTAACAACTTAACAAGAAGATATAGAGAAACAACGAGCGAATGGATTCGCACATGGATTGAAAATTTTATGACTGAATCTGTATGTCCTGTTTGTCATGGTGCACGGTTGAATGAAGCAGCTTTATCAGTTCGTGTGGGTGGAAGTAATTTAGATAAACTCACTAGACTATCAATTGATGCTACAATTCTATTTCTATCAAATGTGACCTTGAATAAAGAACAACAACAAATTGCAAAACTAGCTCTTCAAGAAATTATCTCACGATTAACATTCTTACAAGATGTCGGACTTGGATACTTAACATTAGCTAGACAAGCGGGTACTTTATCAGGTGGTGAAGCTCAAAGAATTAGATTAGCAACTCAAATCGGATCGAAATTAACAGGTGTTCTTTACGTTTTAGATGAGCCTTCGATAGGGTTGCATCAAAAAGATAATGCAAAACTAATTGAAACACTAAAGAAAATGAGAGACCTAGGAAATACTTTAATTGTTGTTGAACATGATCATGAGACCATGCTTTCAAGTGACTATTTAATTGATATTGGACCATTAGCGGGTAAACATGGTGGGAAAGTGGTTGCTGCTGGAACACCACAAGAAGTGATGGATAACCCAAATAGCATAACTGGACGTTATCTAAAAGGTATTGAAAAAGTTGAAGTTCCTAAAAAGAGAAGAGAAGGTACTGGTCAAGATATACTTGTTATGGGAGCAAGAGAGCATAATTTAAAAGATATTAGTGTGGCTTTCCCGTTAGGCAAATTGACAGTTGTTACTGGTGTCTCGGGATCTGGTAAATCAACTTTAGTAAATGATATTTTAATGAAAGGACTTCAACAAAAGTATTATAAAACAAAAAACCATCCCGGATTGCATACAGCAATCAATGATCATCAACTTATTGATAGGGTGATTGACATTTCACAATCGCCAATTGGTCGTACACCTCGAAGTAATCCAGCAACCTATACAGGGGTCTTTGATGATATTAGAGCCCTTTACGCACAAACCAATGAAGCAAAAGCTAGAGGATATAAAAAAGGGAGATTTTCTTTTAACGTCCGTGGTGGACGCTGTGAGGCGTGCGGAGGCGATGGGGTTAAGAAGATTTCAATGCACTTTTTACCGGACGTTTACGTACCTTGTGAAGTGTGTGGTGGACAAAGGTATAACCACGAAACACTACAAATCAAATATCGAGGTAAACATATCGCAGATGTACTTAATATGACAATTGATGATGCACTATCATTTTTCGAGAATCATCCAAAAATACATCAAAAATTAAAAACAATTCATGACGTAGGTCTAAACTACATTACATTAGGTCAATCAGCAACAACATTATCAGGTGGTGAAGCACAGCGAGTTAAACTTGCTAGTGAATTATATAGAAGAATTACTAATTCATCAATCTACATCCTAGACGAACCAACAACAGGACTGCACACAGATGATGTCAAAAGATTACTCAAGGTCCTACATCAAATTGTTGATGAAGGAGCGACGATGGTTGTGATTGAACATAATATGGATATCATCAAGAATGCTGATTATATTATTGACTTAGGACCTGATGGTGGAGATGCAGGAGGACAAATTGTTGCATTAGGTACACCTGAGCAGATTGCTAAAGTAAAAGAAAGCTATACTGGACAATATTTAAGAAAAGTTTTATTATAACAAAAATTTAACTAATTTTGTTATAATAAAAAGGTTGGGGGAGTAGATATGAACTCAAATAACGATAATAATAAAAATAATAAAGATCCGAAGAAGCCGACTGAAGAAGAATTGCTAGCTTTGCTAAAAGAACTGAAGGACAAAAAGAAGAATAAAAACATTCCTTTAAGTTTGGGTTTTCTCCTTCATCGAAATTATCTTGTTCACCTTGTATTATCACTTATTGTTAATTTAGTCATTGCAAGTGTTATTATTGGTCTTGCTGCGGGTATTCATCAACCATTGATACGAATTAATTTTTTGGGATTTGTATTAGGTATTATACTGTTGACATCAATTGAAAACTTTGTAAAGATTTTATTATTTAAATATTTCCTTAGAATCATGATTTTGAGTGTGGGTATTTTGTCTGTGTTTGTACAAATCATTATTCTTTATGTCATTGATTTGTTTTTAACTCAAGGATTTGAATTTGTAGGTATTGAACAATTATTTGTCTTTGCTTTTGCATTTTCGATTTTAAGAGTGATTTTATCAAACTATATCAGAAAATTTTTATATAAGGAACACCTTATTGTATTCGGAGGTAAGCGTAAATGAAACTGAAGATTAAAAATGTGATTCAAGATATGAATTTAAATCTTTTGACAACTTCAAAATCACTTCAAAGAGAAGTTAAATCAGAAATGCTATCAAGACCAGGTGTTGAGCTTGCTGGTTTCTTAGATTTCTTTGATAATGATCGAATCATTTTGATTGGCTCAAAGGAATTACATTTTATGAATTTGCTAAAACCAGATGTTAAAAAAGAACGGATTGAAAAGATTTTTGAAAAACTTCCACCAGGTGTAATTTTCTCCATCAATGTAGAAGTTGAAGATTTTATGATAGAACTCGGTAATAAATATAATGTTGCTATAATGAAAAGCAAAATTAGAACAACTCCGTTAAGCGGTCAGCTCTATGCTTACCTACATTCAAAGCTCGCACCAAGAGTAAGTGTTCATGGCGTCTTATTAGATATTCATGGCATGGGAACAATGATTACGGGTAAAAGTGGAATTGGGAAAAGCGAAACTGCGCTTGAATTGATTAAAAGAGGACATTTACTTATAAGCGATGATCGTGTTGATATCTTTGAAGTTGCTCCAGGTGTTTTGATGGGGAGTGCACCCAAAATATTAGAAAAATTCATCGAAGTACGTGGTATTGGTATTGTTGATGTTGTTTCAATGTTTGGTGCTGGTGCATATCGCGAAAGTAAGAAGATTCGATTAGTTGTTGAGCTTGAGCATTGGAAAAAAGGAAAACACTATGATCGTTTAGGTATTGAAACTGAAACGATTAAAATATTTGATACTGAAATCGCTAAAATTACGATTCCAGTATTACCAGGAAGAAATGTTGCAACCCTGGTTGAGAGTGCAGCAATGAATCAAAAATTAAAATATTTAGGTTATGATGCAGCACTCGATTTAACTAAAGCGGTAGCCATTAAGGCTAGAGGTGTCAGAAAGGACGAAGATGAGGATGATTGATTACATTAAGAAAAATAGAAAAGCTTTTTACACCTATGGTGGCATGTTACTCATTTTTATTGTTTTAATTATGATTGCAGTTTTAACACAGGATGGAGCTCCTTATAACAAGATTGCTCTTGATTTGGGATCAATAACACTCGGAGGAACAAATTATCCGATTCAAATTGCATGGTATGCAATCTTTATTTTAACTGGATTAATTATGGGTGCGTATTTAGCGTATCTCGAATTCAAAAAGATTGGATGGAGTCCAGATTTACTTTATGATGCGTTATTATGGGCGGTTCCCCTTTCAATTATCGGATCAAGAATTTATTATGTAATTTTCGATCCAAGCCCAAGCTATGAAACCTTTTTTGATTTAATCAATATTCAAAATGGAGGTCTTTCAATCCACGGTGCTGTCATTACTGCTTTAATATTTATTTTGATTTATACAAAAAAGAAGAAGATGAATTTCTGGTTACTTGCAGATATAATAGCCGTTGGGTTTCTCGTGGGTCAAATTGTTGGACGTTGGGGAAATTTCATGAATGCTGAAGCATATGGACCAGTCATCGAAAGTCAATTTATATTGAATATCCTACCCAACTTTATTAAGGATCAAATGTATATTGCTGGTGCATATCATCATCCTACATTCCTTTATGAAGGTATATGGAATTTAATCGGACTCATTATATTATTAATCTTGCGAAGAAAAAGACTACTTAAGGTTGGAGATTTATTTGCTTTATATTTGATATGGTATGGATTTGGTCGTGGAGCAATTATTGAACCTCTAAGAACTGGTGGAGATCCATCTGATGCACTTAGAATGTTTGGTTTACCAACCAACATTATCTTATCACTTGGATTGTTCATGTTAGGTGGCATTGGAATTATGGTTGCTAAGAAATATTATTATAAAAACCAACCATATTATGTTGATATGTTTGTTGAAAATCAGATTGGAGAGATTCAAGATGAAAACAATCCTGTTTGATTTAGATGGAACATTAATCCAAACAACAAAAATCATCTTAGATACTTTTATCATAACCTTTGAGAAGTTTTTCCCTTCGGTTGAAATATCTGAAACTGAACTGACAAATATGTTAGGTCATACTTTATTTACAACTTTTGGGAATTATACTGATTCTAAAGAATTAGTCGATGAAATGATTGAATATTACCGTGCGATGTCAAATATGAAGATTGAAGAGGGACTTGAAGCATTTCCTAACGCAAAAGAAACGATGATATATCTTAAGAAAAAGGGATGTATTCTCGGTGTTGTAACTTCAAAAATGAGACATGTAGCAAGTTATCATCTAGAATTGACGGGATTATTACCTTATGTAGATGGACTGGTTGGGTATGAAGACACAAAAGAACATAAACCTAATCCAGCTCCTATTTTGAAAGCATTAGAAGTTTTTAATGCAGATAAAGAAACCACAGTTTATGTGGGTGATCACGAAAACGATATTACAGCAGCAAAAAAGGCGGGTATATCAGCATGTGCAGTGACTTATAGTCAACGCTTAAAAGAAATGCTTTTAGTTCAACCTGAATTTGTTATTGATGAATTGATAAATTTAAAAGATTTAGTTTAAGGAGAAAGATAAAATGTTATATGATATATTAATTATTGGAACAGGTCCCGCAGGAATTACTGCCGGTATTTATGCAAAAAGAGCAAATTTAAAAGTTGCTATGTTTGAAAAAGACACTCCAGGTGGTCAACTTTCTAAATACAATGAAATTGAAAACTATACAGGTGCAAAAAAAGTTGCCGGTTATGAACTAGCAACAATGATGATTGATCATGCTTACGATTTAGGTGTCGAAGTCATTTATGATGAAGTTACCAAGGTAGTAAATAATGATAAGATTAAAAAAGTCATCACACCGAATGCTGTTTATGAAACAAAAGCAGTGATTGTTGCAACGGGTAACATTCCTAGAAGATTAGGCGTTGAAAACGAAGATGCATTGGCTATGAATGGAATTAGTTGGTGTGCCATATGTGATGGACCATTATATAGAGATAGAAAGGTTGTTGTTATTGGTGGTGGAAATTCTGCTGTTGAAGAAGCAACTTATCTTTCAACACTTGCTACACATGTTACTGTTGTTCAAAATTTGGAAGATTTGACAGCTGATGAAAAAGCTCAAGAAATTATTAGAAAACAAAAAAATGTTGATTACAGATATAATTCAGTTGTTAGAAAGTTTTTAATGGATGATAAAGGATTGACTGGTGTCATTATTAAAAATACTAAAGATGAAGAAGAAACAATCATGTGTGATGGTGTCTTCGAATATGTTGGATTAATACCTGTGACAGATATGATTAAAGAACTTGGTGTAACGAATAAATATGGTTATATTGAAACCAATGAAAAAATGGAAACAAAAGTGCCTGGAATTTATGCAGCTGGCGATGTTATCGTAAAACAAATTCGTCAAGTTGTTACTGCAACTGCAGATGGTGCAATTGCTGTTCAAAACTGTTTAAGATACTTAGAAGCCTGGGAATAAAATGTCATTTGCAAGAACTGTAAAAGAGGAACTCGTTACCGTTCCGGTTGAGTTAGAAGAACAACTTGCTGAGTTTTCAGCATTCTTAAATCTCAACACCGAATTTCATATTGAAAGTAAGCATAAAATGCTTGATTTCAAAACGAATAGTCCAACGGTCGCAAGACGGTTTTTACAGCTTGTCAGAACACTTTATCAAGCAGAAACATCTTTGTTAACACAAAAACAAGTTAAATTAAAGCAGAGACAAACCATTATCATTAGAATCAACACGAAAGTTGAAGATATCATTAATGAGCATGGTTTATTTGATAATCCACTTGATAATCAAGAGTTGACGACACAATCTCCTGAAGCGAAGCGCGCCTATTTAAGAGCAGCTTTTCTTTCAAGCGGATCTGTGAATCATCCAAAAACTGCTGAATATCATTTAGAGCTTTATGCAAAGAGTTCTGAACAAATAATATTTATTCAGCAATTAATGAATAGTTTTGATTTAAATGCGAGAATTACAAAAAGAAGAAAAGGATTTATTGCATATCTTAAGGATGCTGAACACATCAGTGATTTCTTACAAGTTGTTGGAGCACAAAATTCGGTTTTCAAATTTGAAGATATTCGCATTAAACGTGATTTTAATAATTCAATCAATCGTGTTATGAATTGTGAAATCGCTAATGAAAAAAAGATATTTATTGCTGCTAATGAGCAATTAAAAGATATTGAAACCATTGAAACATTTATTCCAGAGCATCATATTGATGAGAAGATGAAGATGGTTATGAAGTTAAGAAAAGATAATCCTGAATCCAGTTTGCTTGATTTAACAGCATTTTATGAGCAAGCGTATGGAGATACGATTAGTAAATCAGGATTAAATCACAGATTTATTAAAATCAGACAACTTGCAGAGCAGATAAAGGAAGGTAGAATTGAATGATCATAGGAATCGGTATTGATTTAGTTGATTTAAATCGAATTAAAGAAATTATGACAGAAAGGTTTATTGATCGAATTTTATCTAACGATGAGAAGGTTGTTTTTAATAATATTGCTGCAGATAATATGAAGTTATCTTATCTGGGTAGTCGCTTCGCAGCTAAAGAGGCAATATTTAAAGCAATTAGTAGTGGACCAGGTAAAACAAATTATATAGAATTCTCAATTTTAAATCATGAGAATGGCAGTCCTTATGTAAAAACAGACTTTTTTAAAAACAATGAAATCATTCATATAAGCATCACACATACCGATGAGCATGCCATTGCTTATGTGATGATTGAAAAGCTTTAACATAATTTCCCCATATGTTGTAATTTAACGAGGTTTTCGGTATAATTCTTTATGATAAGGAAGTGACATTATGGCAAGAGTTCAAACAAGCAAGAATAATTCAAAAAACAAGAATAAAAACAACAGTAACACTTCTCAGAAAAATGCAGGTAGCAAAAAGAATAATATTAAGAAAGACAATCCAAAAAGAGAACCAACTAAAAATGAAATGATGTTCTATCGCATTGGCATGGGAGTCATTACAATTACACTCATCGTTTTAGCTATCGTTTTAGTGATTCAATATTCAAAAACAGACGATGTTGTAGTCCCATATGAAGATAATATACAAATTACGACAAATGATTTGAAATATATTACACAAGAAGATGAATATGGAGTTTATGGTAATTTTAGTTATTTTGATGGTCAGGATGATTATGCAGACTTAAGATCTGTGTTAAATTCAAATAATTTTGTCTATATGTATTTTTATAGAAGTACTGATATTAACGAAGATATTCAGGCAGTCATTGATTCTTTATCTAATATCGATAGCATGGCATTCTTATTCTTTGATCTAGATGGTTATTCAAATACAACTGTATTTGATACAGCAGAACTTAATCATTTATACCTTGATTCAACTAAAGATAACATGTTTTTAATTTTTGATATCAATGCACAAACATTTCAATTAGAAACAAGAGTTAGTGATATTTTGATTGAACTTAATAAATTTTAATTAATCATAAATATGAAAGGGCATCGCCCTTTTGTGCTATATGAAGGAGGTCCTATGAACGAACAAATTATTCTAGAAATTAAAAAAGCTTTATCAGTTGGTGAGAAACAGATTGTTACTGTTTTGAATCTTTTGGATGAAGGAAACACGATTCCATTTATAGCTAGATACCGTAAGGAAGCTACAGGTGGATTGGATGAAGAACAAATCAACCAGATTTTTAAGCAGTGGGAATATGCGAATAATCTTTTAGATCGAAAAGAGGCTGTTATACGTCTCATTGATGAAAAAGGAATGCTCACTGATGATTTGAAAGCGGAAATATTAAGTGCTAAGAAGTTAGTTGAAGTTGAAGATTTGTATCGTCCGTTTAAAGAAAAGAAAAAAACTAAAGCTACTGAAGCAGTTGCAAAAGGACTTGAGCCTTTTGCTAACTGGATTTTGATGTTTCCTTATGAAGATGTCAAAGAAGAAGCTAGAAAATATATCAATGATCAAGTTTTATCGGAAGATGAAGCTATCGAAGGGGCTAAGTATATTATTGCTGAAGTAATTTCAGATAATGCAGATTATAGAAAATCATTAAGACAAGAAATGATTAATCATGGTGTTGTGGTGACAAGTGTTAAAAAGCATGCAGTTGATGAACGCAAAACATATGAGATGTATTATGAATACTCTGAAGCAGTAAGTAAAATAAGACCACATCGCATTTTAGCAATTAATAGAGCAGAAAAAGAAAAAGTAATTACTGTTAAGATTGAATTGGACAAAGAAAGAATGACATCTTACCTTGAAAGAAAAGTGATTAAAAGAGAAAATTCAACAGTTGTACCTTACTTAAAGGAAACAATTGGGGATTCTTTAAAGAGACTTATCTATCCGAGTTTGGAAAGAGAAGTAAGAAGTGAATTAAATGAAAAAGCAGAAGAACAAGCAATTGAAATCTTCTCTGTTAATCTTCAAAAATTATTACTTCAACCCCCACTTAAAGGTAAGATTATTTTAGGAATTGATCCTGCATTTAGAACAGGGTGTAAATTAAGTGTCGTAAACGAACAAGGCACAGTGTTGGAAAAGGGTGTCATCTATCCACATGAAAAGACGATGGGTGGAAGTATTAGCGATCGTCAAATCCAAGAATCACAGAGAGATTTATTATTATTAATTAAAAAACATAAAGTTGAACTGATTGCAATTGGTAATGGTACTGCAAGTAGAGAAACTGAAAGCTTTGTAGCAACACTATTAAAAACTACAGGTTTGAAAGTTCAATATGTTATTGTCAATGAAGCAGGAGCATCAGTGTACTCAGCAAGTGAACTTGCTAGAGAAGAGTTTCCTGATTTTTCAGTTGAAGAACGCTCTGCAGCATCAATTGCTAGAAGACTTCAAGATCCTTTATCAGAACTTGTTAAAATTGATCCAAAAAGTATTGGTGTTGGTCAATACCAACATGATGTAACACCTAAGAAACTCAATGAATCATTAAACTTTGTTGTTACAGCAGCTGTTAACCAAGTTGGAGTTAACATAAATACTGCAAGCAAAGCTTTATTAATGTATGTATCTGGATTGAATAAATCTAGTGCAGAAAACATTGTTAAATATCGTGATAAATTAGGTAAATTTAGAAGCAGAAAAGATATTATGGGAGTTCCTAAATTGGGAGCTAAAACATTTGAACAAGCAGCTGGTTTCTTAAGAATTCCAGAAGGTGATGAAGCACTTGATATGACTGCGGTGCATCCGGAGTCTTATAAAGTAGCAAAAACGATTATGAAAAAATATAACATTACTGGACAAATGTTTGGTAAAGATATTGTTAAGGATGCAGTTGAAAGTATTGATAGAAGACAGTTAAAAGAAGAACTTAAAATTGATAAATATACTCTAGATGATATCTTAGATGCTTTTATCGCGCCACTAAGAGATCCTAGAGACCAATTTGCACAACCATTACTTAGAAGTGATATTCTAAAACTTGATGATTTATCGATTGGTATGGAACTTGAAGGTACTGTAAGAAATGTTGTTGACTTTGGTGCATTCATTGATGTTGGACTTAAAGAAGACGGCTTACTTCACATCTCGAAAATATCAAAACAATACATTAAGCATCCCAAAGATGTCTTGAATGTTGGTGATATTGTTAAGGTTTATGTTTTAAACATTGACTTAAATAGAGGCAAAGTTGGATTGACAATGTTAAAAGATTAATATAGGTTGACAATCTTATAAAAATACGCTATTCTATATGAGCGCGAAAGCGTAAATGATGAAGGTTGGAGTAGTACTCAAGCTGGCTGAAGAGGCGCCCCTGCTAAGGGTGTAGGTCAGGAGACTGGCGCGAGGGTTCAAATCCCTCCTGCTCCGCCATCAATGGCCCGTTGGAGAAACGGTTAACTCACATGCCTTTCACGCATGCATTCATGGGTTCGAATCCCATACGGGTCACCAATATAATCATAAAACAGCTCATTTATGACAATGAATGGGCTTTTTATATGGCTTTTTATAGATATTAAATTATTCTTTAAATAGAAGTGTGCTATATTTTTAGATCGCATGTATAAAATTTTCAAGAAATTAAACAAAAAGTCTTAAGACTATAAAACTTATGACAACATAAGCAAAATCATCACCAGGCAAAGAAAGTTAATAACAAGTCTGAAAAATATGCCTAAAAATACAACTTATGTTGATATAAATTTTACTGATTTTTATGAAAAATACTTAATAAATTATAAATGATTAAACTAGGATTGAAATTAAGTCTTATATCTTTATTTAGGAGAGTGATATGCATGAAGAAACTTTTACTATTTGTATTTTTAATACTGATAGGTTTTCTCACATCTTGCGAAGGAAAGTTAGAATATGCAGCAACAAATATTACATTAGATGGAAATGTTGATATGTAATCAAAAAAGTGAAGATGTTGCACGTTGTATTAAACACTTTACATTAGATAAAAAGATTGAGTTTACTGTTATGTTACTTGTTATTCTAGTAATTTCCAGTTAAGAAAACAAAAATTAATTTTATGTGCCTTTTGGCACAGTTTTTTATTTTAACTCGATAACTTGACAAAATGAAAAAAGTATATTAGAATATACCTAGTAATACTAAACACTTTAAGAAAAAGGAAGAATCTCATATTTAATTTTCTAATGACTTACTAAATTTTTTTATTTTCTATACTATCGCGATGTTTTATTGATGTAAAAAAATAGAATAATTCATTTAATAAATTTCTGTAACATTTAAAAAATTCACATTTTGCTGTGAAAAAAACGAATACAATCAGATGATTGTCTGCTGAAAGGAGAAGGATCATGGAGGAATTAGTAATTATTGAATCAACATATAAGTTAGAAGGAACTCTTTCACTTCCTAACTCAAAGAAGGATAATTATAAAGCTGTCCTTATAATCGGAGGGTCTGGTGAGTTTGATAGAAACGGGAACTACAAAGGAATATTGTTAAATACATATAAACTTCTATCAGATTTTTTGAACGAAAAAGGCTATGCTACTTTGAGATATGATAAAAGAGGTATAGGGAATAGTGAAGGAATCTTTTGTGAAACAGGATTAAATGATTTAATAGATGATGTAGACAATGCATATAAGTTGTTAGAATGTGATAACAGAATTGATAATAGCAATATTTATCTATTAGGTCATAGTGAAGGTGCAATAATTAGCACAATATATAATGAAAGAAATAGTAAAATTAAAGGATTAATATTACTTGCAGGAGCTGGAATAGATTTAAAAACTGCGCAAACAAGACAATATGCATTTGCACGAGATGAACTAACGGGTATTGATGGAATTTTTGGGAAAATAATTAGAACTTTCTATAAACCTGAAAAGTTATTAAAGAATCAAGAGGATATATATAAAAAATCCAAGATGATTATGTCAAGTACGTTTCGAAAGAGAGGGGAATCTATTCCTGCAAAGTGGTACAGAGAACACCTTGAGTACAGCAAAGGCTCAATACTCAATTTATTGAACAGAGCTAAAAATAGTGTGTTGTGTACATTTGGAAGCAAGGATATACAATCATCTGTAATAGATTCTGACGACATAAAAAAAATGAATCGAGATAATATTGACATATTTGAAGTTAAAGGGATGGATCACATGCTAAGGATGTTTGATTATAAACCAACGATTATCAATCAAACTAAACAATATAAAATAGACACTTCCTCACCACTTAGTCTTCTATTACTTAACAAAATAGAATCTTGGCTTTTAATAAATTAAAGGAGAGAAAAATGGCAGATATAAGAAAACAAATAAAAAAAGGGTTATTAGAAATAGCCGTTTTAGATTTATTACTTGAAGATGATTCTTATGGGTACGTTATAATTCAAAAACTAAAAGAATATAGTGATGGAATATTTGATCTTAAAGAAGGTACATTGTATCCAATTTTATATCGATTAGAAGATAGTAAATATATTGAAAGTTATTGGAAAACGATGAATGAGTTGAGAAGCAAGCCGAGAAAATACTATAAAATAACAAATGAAGGAAGAAAAGTGTTTTCTGAGATACTTGAAGATTACAATTTTATTACTGGTGGACTAAATTCAATTTTGAATAGAAGAAAAGAAGGAAAAGGTGTTTAGTATGAAGGAGAAATACATAAACGAAGTATTAAGCTTTTTAGAAGCGGATAGAAAAACAAAAAAGAGGGTAAAAGAGGATCTGAATGAAATCATTGAGTTTAAAACTGATGATACTTATGAAACTCTTCTAAAAAGACACGGCGATCCAGAAAGTATGGCAAAAGATTTTATGGAAAATTTAGACATTCCTGATGAATACTATGGAATAACCATTGGATTATCAAGGAGAAAAAGGTCATTCGAGTATAAGAGCAAAAGAAAAATTATGGGAATTCCATTACTACATGTGAATATGGGCGGAAGATATAAAAATAAAGTAGCAAAAGGAATCGTTGCAATTGGAGATATATCGTTTGGTATAATAAGTATTGGCGGTATAAGTGTAGGTTTGATTTCTCTAGGTGGTATAAGTGCTGGCCTACTTGCCATAGGAGGGGTTTCTGCTGGATTACTCTCTATAGGTGTTATATCAGTTGGGTTTATGGCAATTGGCATAATTTCTAAAAGTGTTTACTATGCTTTACATCTATTTTCATCTCTAAACATTTAAGTTTTTGTAAATATTAGCTAAATAGAAAAAAATCATGAGGAACCGAAACTCAAAAAGAAGAGAAAGTGAATGTGTGAAGAGTATTATAGATTATTTTGTTAATTTAGGAGATAATAAGACTATTTATCTTGATGATGAGTCATTGTTAAATCTAAATTTATATATGGGAATAATACAATATGTAATTTCTTATATGTCGCGCGAATATGTTGCTTCCAGTGATTTTTCATTCATAAAAGAAATTAAAAACTTTTTTATCATCAGGTGACCTCTAATAAACTGCATCTCCAGGTTTGAACTCCTCTTTCTCAGTACCAGCATATTCAATATCTACACCAGATACATGGGAATAAATAATACTTTCTATTTTATTTGCCTTACTTGTGAGTGACAGTGCTTGTATATAATCAATAGCAATCTTACTTATTTATTCAAATTCAATTCCTAAGCAGATATGGCGAAACATAATTTTTGTTTTGGAATTCATATTGAATTTAAAATTGCAATCACTAAATTAACGTGGTATAATTATGGTATAAAAAGGAGATAATAATTATGCCAAAAATTATACCAATCAGAGAACTTAAAAATACTGCCTCAATTTCTAAATACGTAGAAGAGACTAATGAGCCTGTTTTTGTAACTAAAAATGGTTATGGTTCTATGGTCATTATGAGCATCGCTGTTTATGAAAAAGAGATTGCCAAAAAACAAATGATTGAATTCATCAATGAATCTCTAAAAGATATTGATAATCTTGATCAAAAGGTTGATGGAGCACTTTTCCTAAACGAGATGAAAACGAAGTATGGAAAATAGGTATATACTATTTCCTAAAGCAAAAGATGATTTAGAAAATATCTTTTACTATATTTCATTTGAGTTAGTGAATCAAGAAGCTGCAACTGATCTAATATATAAATTCGAAAGCAAATTTAATGAACTTTTGCTTTTCCCGTTATCTTATCCGCTAGTAGAGAGCAAACTCATCTATGAAATTGACCTAAGAAAATGTATTGTTGATAACTATATTATTCTATATTTTTACAATGCAAAAGATAAGCTAGTTGAAATCGTTAGAGTTATATACTCGAAAATAGATTATCTTCAAGATTTGTAGTGTAATAGAAGGACTTCAATATTAGTCTAATCTGATTTACTCTGTAAAAAACGTGAACCTCTACGGGTCACCAATATAATCATGAAATGCAATGGGAAGGGCTTTTTTATAGATATCCATCTGTAGAACCTTAAATAACACGCTGATGTAGAAATATACATGAAAACATACAAGATAAATCAGTTGAAATTAACCTTGATTAACCACCCGTTGAGTGGTATAATAAAGTTGAGGTGAATAATTATGGATCTAATGTTAAAAGAAGCTAGAGCTGAATATGGCATCACTCAAAAGGAATTAAGTGAGATTACAGAGATACCACTGAGAACCATAGAAAATTGGGAAAGCGGTAAACGCACACCAAGTCCTTGGGTCGAAAAAATGGTTTATACTTATCTAAAAAAATACCCTAAAAATCAACATGGTATCATTACTGAAACAAAAGGTATCTATGAAGTTGAACAAATCAAAGATGCCTTATTGCCGTTAACCTTTAAATATGATATCAGTTTGATTATCTTATATGGTTCCTATAGCAAAGGAAAACAAGATCCAGAAAGTGATATTGATTTAGTTTTTGATGGGAACATTAGAGGTATAAAGTTTTTTGGTTTACTCGAGGATGTCACAAACGCACTTGTTAAACCTGTGGATTTAATCCACTTATCACAAATTATTAAAAACTCTAACACGTATGAAAATGTTATGAAGGGAATCACTCTTTATGAACGATAGAGATTTCAAATCGGTAACAAGAATCATTGTCCATATAGAAAATATTTTAGATTACATGGAAAAGATAAGAACATTTGAAGCATTCAATCATAATCAACTCGTCGTAGATGCTGTTGTATTTAACTTACCGCAAATAGGTGAGATATCTAAACATAGAGTTTCAGAAAATCTAAAAGAATCTAATAAACAGATCCCGTGGCACGAAATGTATGGTTTTAGAAACCGGATCGTTCATGATTATGATCAAATTCATATGAATGTCGTATATGATACTATAGTAGAAGATTTACCTAATCTTTTAACTCAATTAATCAGTTTAAAGGATGATGTTATAAGAATACGGGATAAGTGATAAATGGTTTGTATGATATATAGATATAAACTTTATTATCTACAAAACTCCGGATGATCACCAAAATAGTACGTGAATTTAAGATATTTACACCTTTACTTTCTAATAGTCACTGAAAAAACGTGAACCTCTACGGGTCACCAAAAACATCATAAAAAAAAGCTCATTTCGATTATGAAATGAGATTTTATTGTCTTTGTTAAACGATTAAGTAACTTGTATTTAATAAACAATCGGGACAAATACACGAGTTAGAAGTTCTTTGTCTAGTATATAGAGTCCTGCATCTTTAACTAATTTAACTTGTTCTATTAGCTTACTGAAATTATCTTCCTCCTCAACTTGTTCATCTACATACCATTGTAGGAGGCTTACACTTGCATAGTCTTTTACTTCATAAGCAATACTCATGATGTTATTAATTCGACTAGTAACACCTTTTTCATGAGCTAATGATACTTCAAGTACTTCTAAAATGGAAGAAAAGTCATTACGTGGGTCTTCGAATCCACGAATTTCTACACGCGCTCCCCGATCATTCATATATTTAATGAATTTTCGAGCATGTGCTAACTCTTCCTCATATTGAATACCAAACCAATTTACAAATCCATCAAGTCCGAGTGTACTAATATAGGATTGCATTGCTAAATATACATGTGCTGACAAAATTTCATAGTTTATTTGAGTGTTTATTGCATCTACTAATTTTTTATTCATTATACCAACTCCTCTTTGTTAATAGAATACTACCAATGGCAGTATTAAGCAAATTATATGGATTATTATAACTGCACATTTAAGCTCATCACACTTCAGAGATTGGCTTTTTTTTGTTGTTGAATCGCAGCGTGAACTTTCAGCAATTTTTATGGATTTTAATCTGCAAACAAATTTAAATCATAGAATTTAGATACACAATAGTAACAACTTCAAGTGTTTTTAAAAACGTATGCTTTATTGATTGCTAGTTATTTTATTTCGTCGTGTGACTGAGGTAGTGAAATGATTACTAGAATATCCACAAAAATATATTGACAACATTCTTTGACGAGAATATAATGAAGGCATAATTATCAAGGGGGAATACCATGGAAAAAAATCCTGTTCAAAAGAAAAACAAATCACTTCTTATTGTCTTTATTTTTGTTACAGTTGCATTATTTTTCGCCTTGGTGATTTTCATCACCAACGGTGGAATGAATACTTCACAAGGTATCATATTAACATTGGCTTTACTTATCATGATTATTATTGGGATCGTAAAAATTACCAAACTTCAATCGGTAATGAAATCGAGTCGAATGAACCAATCCTCAGTATCGACTTCTATTCCTCCAACAGCTTCTAACAACGAAAACAATATTGATGCGACAGTTTTATCCATTTCGCAGGGAAAACAGGTTGTCAGTAAAGCACCACCCAAATGGACTCAAAATATAGGAAATTGGCTTCAAAAATTTTCCAAACCAAAGCAGATCATAATTGTATCTGGCTCTTTTCTCATTATCATTGTCATTCTAGTCATCGCGATTTCATCACTAATTGGAGAACCAGACACAACGATAACAGGCACATGGGAACATGAAATAGGCAGTGTTCCAACCAATTTTACTTGGGTTACAAATGTCACCATGTGGAACGTGGATGATCAAGATAATGGATATTTATATATGGATGTATTGGAAGACGGTACGTTTTCAGTAACTTATAATGACGTACTTGTAAGCTATGGTACTTGGGAAGAACTCAGCAGTGGATATCATTTTGTGTTTAACGACCCTGATGCCATTTTAATGGGCGTATCAGACTTGTATGATCTAAAAGGTTCCAAATTATACATGAGCATTAATGTATATTGGACAAAAGAATAGACCAATATATATTTTTTAAATATTTAATTTTTTCTGAGATTACTAGAAAATCACTTCTCTTAGTGTAGTGGTTTTTTCTTTTTATCCCAATAAAATGGAAAAGATAAGTAAACAATACTGTAATTAAAGATAAAGTATATGATAGAAACGTTCTTTACAGCTATGGTTTTAAAGCAATCATATACAAGTCATTCATAACTTCTTGTAGATTAAACTAAAAATCTACATTTAAGCTCATTTCAAATAGAGATGGGCTTTTTCTTTACTTCGTTTTTAGATAAGTACACATTATAGTATAAAAATGTTACAATATCAACACAGTACAAAACGATGAAATATGAGGTAAGATATGGAACGCGAACAAATGTTTAGAAAATGGTTACAGAATTGGCAACCCAAAAATGCAAGTGTTAATTTTAATAAAAACTCATGGAAAGAAGCTACGTTATCTGCTTATACGAATGTATTGAAGAACATTGTAAATGATTTAGAGATTGATGACGAGCAAGTAAAAAAGAACTTATTCGAATATAATAATGCAAGAGAATATTTGATAGTTTACGGAAAAATAATAAATCATGATAAATTTAAAAGTTTAGAATATTTTCCAATAGCAAAAAAATCATTAAAAAGATATCTTGATTTCCTTTATAAAATGAAGTAATAAAATTTGGTTATTTTTGTTGATAATCCATACTTTATGAGTATGTAATTATATTGATTTGATAAGAATCTAAAAAAATAATATTTTATGGGATTTGAGTTAAATTCACCCATAATTGGGATTTTATCAGCAAATGACTGATATTTTGTCGATATATTCAAATTAAATTCACTAATAGTTTGGTTTTACGCGAAAATGGTGTATACTTATAAATGGTGAAAGTCAGTAATGACGACAGATCACATTTAAAAAAAGGAGTAATCGACATGACAGGAACAGTAAAATGGTTTAATTCAGACAAGGGATATGGATTTATCTCTACAGAAGAAGGCAAAGATGTATTCGTACATTTTAGCGCAATTCAAACTGAAGGATACAAATCACTTGAAGAAGGCGACAAAGTAGAATTTGACGTTACAAACACCGATCGCGGCGAAACAGCTGCAAACGTTGTTAAACTATAATTTTCAATGAGTCCACAAATTAAGGGTTTCTCTAGAAATAGAGATGCCCTTTTTTTCTATTCACATGTATAGGTGTTGAATTATTTTATCAATATTAAATAAATTGACATGTGATGATATACAATATAAACATATAAAAAGAATATCTTAGGAGGTGTTGTTATGAAAATTCAATGGTTGGGGCATTCTTGCTTCAAGATAAGTCAGGATGGTTATGATTTAGTTATCGATCCATATGGGCCACAAATGATACCGGGTACAAAACCTATTGATGAAAAAGCAAATCAGGTGATTTGTAGTCATGGACATGGGGATCATAGTTATACAAAAGCAATTCACATTATAAAAACAAAGATAAAGAATCCATTCATTATAGAGATGATTGCTTCATTTCATGATGATGTTCAAGGAGCTAAAAGAGGTCCTAGCAATATCAATATTATCAATTCAAATGGATTAAAAGTTATTCATTTTGGCGATCAAGGATGTATGTTGTCAGATGACCAAATAAAGAAGTTGGAAAACCCCGATGTCATTATGATTCCAGTTGGTGGATATTATACGATTGATGCAGTTCAGGCAAAAACTATTATCGATCTTCTTCAGCCTAAAGTCGTTTTACCGATGCATTTTAAATCTGGAAATTATGGTTTTCAAGTTTTGGGTAATCTGGAATCTTTTACAGATTTATTTGATAAAAATGATGTTGTGTATTATGATGGAGATTTGATTGAGATAAATCAGAATATGAAAAAACAAGTAGCAATTTTAAAATACAACGACAAATAATAGAAGAATAATAACTAATATAAGTATCATCGATTGATGATACTTTTTTTTGATATTTGATTTTTTAATCTCATTGGGTTTATAATATGAGTGTAATCATATGAGCACACTCATATTTAGGAGGATCACATGGCACGTATTAGTAAGGAAGAGCAAGAAATCGTTAGAAAAAGGATTATAGATACAAGTAGAGCGATGTTTGTTCAAGAAGGGTTTGATAAAACATCTACGAAGAGCATTGCTAAAAAAGTCGGTATAGCAGAGGGAACATTATTTAATTATTTTGAAGATAAAACCGAACTCTTTTTTGAAGCAATCTACACAGAGTTTATGGAAAATGAAGAAGGGCATAAAAGTGCTTTAATTGTTAGTGACAATATCACACAAGCGATTTATAATCACATGTATAAATCAATTGGTATGATGTTTAAAATCCCGAGATTGATCTTAAGTGAAATTGTTGTTGCTACGATCAAACTTGCTAAAAAGAATCCAGATAAGTTTAAGAAACTTGTAGAACTTGATTTTATTTACATGATGGAACTCTCTGAATATTTTGATAGGTTGATTAAACAAGATGCCATGATTGAAACCGATACAAAGGCATTAAGTGAAATAGTATATAGTATCATGGCTTATGAATTAATGATGTATGTTTATGATAAATCAACGACACTTGATGTAATGAATGCACATATTAAATCAAAGATAAACATATTGATTAAAGGATATATCAAAGGAGAAGTTAAAGATGAGCATTAAATTAGAGAAAGTAAATAAAGTTTATATCACGGGTGAAGTACAAACCGTTGCGCTTAAGGATGTTGATTTAGAAATTAATAATGGCGAAGTTATCATCTTATTGGGACCCTCCGGAAGTGGTAAGAGCACAATGCTCAATGTATGCAGTGGTTTAGACACTCCAACAAATGGAAAGATATTTATTGACTCTGAAGATATAAGCGCAATGAATAGCAAAGAGCTAACTAAATTTAGAAGAGATAACCTGGGGTTTATTTTTCAGCAATATAATCTTTTACAGACACTTAGTGTTCGCGAAAATATTGAAGTGGGAAGAGAAGTGGGATTGGATCCTTTTACTGTTGAAGAAATTGTTGAGCAAGTTGGCTTGACACCTAATATTGATAAATATCCTTTTCAGTTAAGTGGTGGAGAGCAACAAAGGGTCAGCATAGCAAGAGCAGTTGTAAAAAATCCTAAAATACTATTTTGTGATGAGCCTACTGGAGCATTAGATGAAGTGAATGCTAAAGAAATATTAGGCATCATTCAAAAACTTAATGAAATGTTTAAAACAACAGTCGTATTAATTACACATAATCCTAGTATAGCTATCATGGGAGATCGAACAATTAAATTGAATTCAGGAGAAGTAGTTGACGTTATTGTTAATGAAAACAAACAAAGAGCTTCTGAAATTAAGTGGGGATAGTATGTTATTTAAAAATGTATTACGTACATTAAAAAAACAATGGGTACAACTCATCTTACTTGGGGTTATTATGGCTTTGAGTAGTTTTGGCTACACTTCTATGGATTATAGCATTGGAGGCATTCTAGAGCCATCTGAGGCATATTTTGATAGTTCGAATCAAGAAGATTTCTCTATTGATATGCTTAATTTCATTTTAGAAGATGATGCCAACTATATCGTAGCTTCATGTGGTATCGATCCATTGAATCTACCTCCTACTTTAAGTTTGCTAAAAACAATTAATAGTGCTTGCTATGATCAAATTCAAACAAATAGACTTCAAGTCATTATGGATAAGTATGATAATATTCAACTTGAGCTAAGAGATTATAAAGATATCTATTTCAATTTTGGTGAAGATTCATATAAATTGAGAGTACTTAAAGAAAATTATTTGGTTGACACAAGTTATTATGTCAAAGGTGAGGCACCAACTGAAAATGACGAGATTGCTATTAGTAATGCTTTTGCCAAAAGTAATAATCTCGATATTGGAGATAGTTTTAATATCAATGGGAAGGATTATACAATAAGGGGATTCGTTTTAGTTCCTGATTATAGTCTGGCGCTGTTTTCATCTGATTTAATATTAGATAATAAAACACAATCACCAGCTTTAATGACCGATGAAGAATTCGAGAATTTGAGTGAAACGAATCAATTTGTTATTGCGGGTGCATTTATCAATGGATATACTAAAGATGCATTTAAAACAGATGTTATTGATACTTATCGTAATGATACAGATTTAAATTTTGTAACGAATGTGGTTTTAACTGTCAACAATGTTAGAAGTGGAGGAATTTACGCTGATCTTGCTGGTGGTAAAGCGGAAAGCATTGGAGTAAGTCTTTTAATTTCATTGATTGCATTAATGATTGTTGGTATTATGGTATCTAAAGTACTCAATTCTCAAAGGGGACCTATCGGATTACTTAAATCACTTGGATATAAAAACAGTGAAATTGCACTCCCTTATATTTTCTTTATTAGTATTATGGCACTACCAGCAATTTTTGTTGGTTATTATCTGGGATATTTATTTGCTACACCAATGAAAGACATGATCTTAGAGTTTTATTTACTTCCTACAATTGATGTAGTTCAGACATGGAAAACGTTTATTATCTCAGTTGTTATACCATTTACTTTCATTATTGGACTTGGATATTTTCTTATTGTCAATATGCTTAATAAAAAACCAGTTGAGCTATTAAATCCTCAAGTCACATCTTCAAGTAATTGGTTGACTAGAGTTGTCAGTAAATATTTAAAACAATTCAAGATCACAACTAAGTTGAAGCATTTACTCCTTTATAGAAGCTCTATTAAGTTTTATGTTTACATTATTGGTATGTTTTTCGCAGCATTTCTAGTTCTTTTTAGTTTTTCAATGAGTGGTATTTATGACCGGATGATGGTCAATTATTATGAAAGAACTGAAGTTCAATATATTGGGTACTGTGATTATGTTGGAGTCTGTGAGGTTGGCACAGGTAATGAAGAAGTTATTGACCTACCATCAGTATTATTGGGTAGTGAAGAAATAGAAATTGTCGGTCTAGATCCATCAACACAACTTCATAAATTATTTGATAGTAAAAATAGAGATATCACGGATGATTTAAGTATTGAAAATGGTATTGTTATTACAAGATCGTTGTCACTCACGAGAGGATATAAAGTGGGAGATGAATTTAGTTTAGAAATTGGTAGTGAAGCAAAAAATGTAACAATAGAAGGCATCACTGATGAATATGGTGGAAATAAAGCCTATATGGACCGGGCATCATTAAGTCTTTTAGTTAATAATACCGAAACGTTTTATAATGTAGTCTATAGTAAAACGAGTTTAGATACTTCAAAATATATGGTTGTTATTAACACTGACGATATTTTGAAGCAAGCAGATCAAATGCAAAAATTCTTTAACCTGTTTGTTGTTTTGATGATTGGGACTTCAGTTATCATTGGAGCAAGTGTTATTTACATTTTAACCGTGATGACTATTGAAGATAATTTTTATAATATTTCATTATTTAAGGTCATGGGTTATAACAACAAAGAAATTGATGGTATGATTTTAGGAGGATATTTGGGATATGGTATTTTAATCTTTATATTATGTATCCCTATTGCGTTATTATCATTTCATCTAATGGCTGTGTTCTTTGCTAGATATTTCAATATGATGTTTCCATTAAAATTAGAATGGTGGCAAATGGGTGTTAGCCTAATTATTTATGTGTTGATATTTTATGTAGGAGCATTTGTTGCGAAAAAGAATCTAGAAAAAATATCGCTCCAAGAAGCAATGAAGCTCTATCAGATTTAATAAATAAATATGAAGCATTTTAGAGATTTACTCTAAAGTGCTTTTCTCTTTACTTGATTTATGTATTAGCTAATACATGTTATAATGATTGTAAGACTAAATTGAAAGAAATATTTGATAATAATAACATAAATATTATTGAATTGAGGACGAAAACTTGGACAATTTTACTGCAAAACGCATATTAGAAAGTAATTTAACGAAGACAATGGGTTGTACAGATATTGGTGTTGTTGGATATATTGCTTCCATTGGAGCTTACATTTTAAGAAACAGTAAAATTAAATCTATCGATTTACTTATGA